>Ga0208855_1000044_pt1 | contig 40667 bp, 38 predicted proteins | sample LakMenEpi17May12_FD_150708 | JGI IMG/M metagenome (GOLD analysis project Ga0208855, IMG submission 150708) | Freshwater microbial communities from Lake Mendota, WI - 17MAY2012 deep hole epilimnion (SPAdes) | ecosystem: Environmental > Aquatic > Freshwater > Lentic | place: Lake Mendota, Madison...
GCGAAACCATAGAAAACTTTATCGAATGCTTCATGATTGGTTAAAGCCCGGTGGCAAATTCTTTATGCATATTTTTGTCCATCAACATACACCCTATGCATTTGAAGTAAAAGATAAGGATGACTGGATGAGCAAATTTTTCTTTTCAGGCGGAATGATGCCAAGCGATGATCTACCTTTACATTTTCAAGAGCATTTAAAACTGAATCAAAAATGGTGTTGGGATGGAACCCATTATGAAAAGACAGCCAATGCATGGTTAGATAATATGGATGAGAAGAAATCAGACATTTATCCTATTCTTAGAAAAACATATGGTAATCAGCATGCGACGCAATGGTTTAATCGGTGGCGTATTTTTTATATGGCCTGTGCTGAATTATTTGGATATCGTGATGGCCAGGAGTGGTGGGTTACGCATTATCAATTTCAGAGACCAAAGAAATAAATGAAATTAATTAATTTTGTACTTTTTCAGCTGGGCTGGTTTATCTCGGTATGGGGAGCTGCCAATCAAAAGCTACCTTTATCTATGATGGTTGTAGCTTTGATTTTATTGGCTCATATTATGCAAGCCTCGCGAAAAAAAGAGGCCACTCTGCTGCTATTGATCATCATGCTATTGGGCTCGATATTCGATCAGTTACTATTAATTACAAATTTAGTAACCTATCAGAATCAATTCTTTGATACTCTCGTACCTGTTTGGATTGTCGCTATGTGGGGATTATTTGCAACCACACTCAATCTCTCCTTGAGCTGGCTTAAATCTAATAGGGTGCTAGCTGTTTTATTTGGGTTTATCGGTGGCCCTGTAGCTTACTTTGCGGCAGAGCAATTAAATGCAGTTCAACTTACAAATCAATTTTCAATATATGCGCTAGCGCTTGGCTGGGCCATCTTAACCCCAGTTTGCTTGCTTATTGCAGGAAAGTGGAATGGATTTCGCACATGATCTATTTAAACGCATTAATCATTAATGTCTTATTTGCATTCCTTGGCTGGCTTATTAGCCTTAAAAAAAATAATGTGACTCATGTTGATATCATGTGGGGTTTATTTTTTGTACTCAATGCGATTTATTTTTATACAGCATTTACGCCGTCATTAAGGTCTGCTCTGGTTCTTTTATTAGTTTTTCTGTGGGGTGCTCGCCTTTCGATTTATCTTACGATAAGAAATTGGGGAAAATCAGAAGATGCGCGTTACTTAAAAATTCGAAAAAATAACGAACCCAATTTTAGATATAAAAGTGCCTATATTATTTTTGGACTCCAATCTGTTCTTTCATGGATCGTGGGATCGATTCTTTTTATTGCAATAGAAAATGATCATCCTTTAATTTGGATAGATATATTAGGGTTTTCAATAGCATTATTTGGGATTGTTTATGAGTCAGTCGCCGATTATCAATTAATGCTATTTAAGAGCAACATAAAAAATCGCGGGAAGCTTCTACAATCAGGGTTATGGAAATTTAGTCGGCATCCAAACTATTTTGGTGAGCTTTTAGTTTGGTGGGGCTTTTTTATGACAACCCTTACCACAGGAATTCATTTTAATTTAGTAACGCCACTTCTTATGACCTTTTTGATATTAAGATTTTCAGGTGTGACACTTCTTGAGGCTAATCTCGTTAAAAAATTTGATGGGTATCAAACTTACAAGAAAAAAGTAAATACTTTAATTCCTCGATTCTGGAAGGCATAATATGCGATATAAATATTCCCTACTGGCAGCATTTTTTTTATTATTGAGTGGATGTATGAGTCAAGCCCCGATTAAAACGGTTCCTGAAGTAAACTTAAAGTCATTTATGGGGCCATGGTTTGTTATTGCTCACATTCCAACTTTTATTGAAAAAAATGCATTTAATGCCATCGAGTCATACGAATTAAATGAAGACGGTACGATCGGCACAACCTTCACTTTTAATGAGGGATCTTTATCAGGACCTGTTAAAACATATCATCCTAAAGGTTTTGTGATGAAAGGGTCTGGCAATGCCTTATGGGGCATGCAATTTATATGGCCTATCAAAGCACAATATAAAATTGTTTATTTAGATCAAAATTACCAAAATACGATTATTGCTAGAGATGATCGTGATTATGTGTGGATCATGTCACGCCAAAAAAAGATAGATCAAGATACATTGAAAAACTTAGTTAAAAAAATTGAAGATGATGGTTACGACATTAAGAAGTTACGTTGGATTGAGCATTCAAATTAATAATGAGTCAATTTTTTAAAAAACTATTTTTTTGGTTTGATAATTCTTTTCTTGAAGAAAAGTATGCATCAATCACAAATGGCAAGGAGATTGATTGGATGAGAGTTATTCCATTTATTCTTCTTCATTTGTCTTGTTTATTAATCTTCGTCGTAGGTTTTAGTTGGATTGCTTTTATAGTATGTATCTCTCTTTTTGCCATTCGCATGTTTGCGATCACAGGTTTCTATCACCGTTATTTTTCTCACAAAACTTTTAAAACCTCTCGTTTCGTTCAGCTTCTTTTCGCTATGATTGGTGCTACTGCAGTTCAAAGAGGACCTCTCTGGTGGGCAGCGCACCATCGCGGTCATCATATGCACTCAGATACTTCTGAAGATAAGCATTCACCAAAAGAGCACGGCTTTTTGTGGAGTCATATGGGATGGTTTTTAACTAAATCAAATTTCGTGACTAATACAAAATTTATTCGAGAGCTCATAAGATTTCCAGAGTTGCGAATCATTGATCGGTTTGATCTTTTAATGCCTTTAGCATTATCGATTGGCTTATTTATTGCTGGTTATTACCTAAATCAATATGAACCACAATTAAATACGAATGGATTCCAATTATTCATTTGGGGATTTTCGCTCTCTACAGTGATGCTTTATCACGCTACTTTTTTAGTAAATTCAGTGGCGCACCAATGGGGAAAAAAAAGATACGAAACTAAAGATACCAGTCGTAATAATTTTATTATTGCAATTTTGACGTTTGGTGAAGGCTGGCATAATAATCACCATCACTATCCAGGCTCTGCAAGGCAAGGTTTCTATTGGTGGGAAATAGATTTAACTTATTACGTTTTGAAATTTTTAGCGATGATGGGAGTGATATGGGATGTGCGCACGGTTTCTGACAATATCCGAGAATCTAAAAAAATAGAACATCTTCATCATTAGCTATGAAAATAGCAATTATAGGATCAGGTATCTCTGGCAATACACTTGCTTATCATCTAAATTCGAATCACCCCATTACGCTATTTGAAAATAACTCAAGAGTAGGTGGCCACTCACATACCCATGCCATCGATTTATTTAATCAAAAGTTTCATGTAGATACAGGTTTTATTGTCTTTAATAAAAAAACCTACCCACATTTTTTAGATCTATTACATGAGCTTCATGTGCCATACGAAAATAGTGCTATGAGCTTTAGTGTCAAAGATAGTCAAAAAGATTTTGAATATAACGGAACAAATTTAAATGCACTGTTTGCGCAAAGAAAAAATCTTATAAGCCCTACATTTTATAAGATGATCAAAGAAATTCTTCGATTTAATAAAAATTCCACTTTACTTTTAAATAGTAATAAAGAAATAAGTTTAGGTGAGTATCTTGATCAAGAGGCCTACTCTGAATTTTTTAAAAAATATTATATATTGCCGATGGGCTCTGCTATATGGTCCTCTAACTATAAAACCATGATGGAATTTCCCGCAAAATTTTTTGTACGGTTTTTCGATAATCATGGCATGTTGAATGTCAATGATAGGCCCCAGTGGCTTACTATCAAAGGTGGCTCAGTGAATTATGTAAAAAAGTTAACTGCATCTTTTGCGAGTAAAATTAAGCTCAATGAAAAAATACAGTCTATTGATAGAAAAAGTGACTATGTGATTATTCAATTTCAAGACCGAACTGAAAAGTTTGATTGGGTATTTTTTGCTTGCCATAGTGATGAAGCATTGAAATTAATTAAAAACCCCACTCAAGATGAAAAAAGTGTTTTAAAGGCAATACCCTACACAGATAATGAAGTCATCTTGCATTATGACGAGAACTTTATGCCAAAAAGAAAGCTTGCTTGGGCGGCGTGGAATTATCATATCAATCAAAACATTCATGCCCCAGTGTCTCTGACATACAATATGAATATATTGCAAAATTTAATTACAAACGTACCGATTCTAGTGACATTAAATCCGCAAGAAAAAATTAATAAGAAGAAAATTATCAAAAAGCTTTCCTACGCTCACCCACAATATAGCTTACAAAGTATAGCGGCCCAATCAAATTATCATCTGATTTCAGGAGTAAATCGTACCTCCTTTGCAGGGGCTTATTGGGGGAATGGATTTCACGAGGACGGTGTCAAAAGTGCTTTAGTTGCGATTAAGCAGTTTAACGAGATACATGGATTTTAGAAATGAATGCCATTTATGAAGGTTCCCTCAAACATTCGCGGTCGAAGCCTAAAAAGCATACATTCGAGTACCGAATTCGTCTGCTGTATCTGGATTTGGACAATTTAGAAACTATGTTTTCAGATAACTTCTTTTGGAGTTATAACAAATTTAATTTTGGCTGCTTTTTAAGGTCGGATTACTTTGGCAATAAAAAAATAAACTTAAAAAAATCCATACAGGATGAAATTAGAAAAGAGCTCAATTTTAATCATCATGGAAAAGTATATTTACTGACGAGCCCACGTTATTTTGGATATTGTTTTAATCCAGTGAGTTTTTATTACTGCTTTAATACAAAAAATAAGTTAGAAGTAATTGTGTCGCATATTACCAATACACCTTGGAATGAAAATCATGCTTATGTCCATGACTGCAGAAATATAAAGACACCAATCAAAACTTTCGAATTTAGGAAGAATTTCCATGTATCACCTTTTATGCCCATGGATATTCAATACCGTTGGAGCTTTAAAGAGCCAGGAGATAAGATAGAAGTGTTTATGAATAATATTCACGAGAAAGAATTTATTTTTAATGCATCGATGCAACTACAAAAAAAACCTTTAACCAAACAATCACTGAATTTTTTACTTTTCAGATTCCCACCTGAAACTTTTAAAACAATCCTATCCATTTATTGGCAAGCATTATGCTTAAAGGTAAAAGGTATTACTTTTTTTCCACATCCATAAATTTTCAATTATTTCTATGAAAAATCCATTACATCATTTAGCTAGATCTCTTGTTTTTAATCAGTTAAAGAAAATTGAAATAGGTTATATCTCTATTCAAGAAGGACGCAAAAGTTTTTCTTTCGGAAATAAAGGAAAATTAAGTGCTCATATAACCGTGCATGACCCGAGATTCTATGGCGCGCTAGCTTTTGGTGGCTCCATTGGTGTGAGCGAGGCTTTTATGCAAAAGTTTTGGTCTGTAAACGATTTAACTCAGCTTATTCGTATTATGGCTATCAATCAAAATGCAATGGATCAATTAGAAGGCTTATTTAATGTTTTTCTAAAGCCAATACTTAAAACACTTCACTACTTAAATCAAAATTCAGTTAAAGGAAGCCGCGTTAACATTTCTAAACATTATGATTTGGGAAATAATTTTTTCTCGCTTTTTTTAGATGCAACCATGATGTATTCATCCGCTGTGTTTAAAAATCCTCATGACTCGCTTCATAAAGGATCCATTTATAAATTAGAAAAGGTATGCCAAGGACTTGAACTATCCTCTCATGATCATGTGATTGAAATTGGCTCTGGCTGGGGAGGTTTTGCCATTTATGCTGCGCAAAATTATGGATGCAAAGTAACGACTACAACTATTTCAAAACAACAGTTTCTCTATGTAAAACAAAAAATTAAAGATTTAAAATTAACGCATAAAATTAACGTGTTACTTTCAGATTATCGGCATTTAAAAGGTCGTTATGACAAATTAGTATCTATTGAAATGCTAGAAGCTGTCGGTTATCAGTATTACGATACTTATTTTGAAGTATGTGCTCAATTATTAAAACCTAATGGTATTGCATTTATACAAACCATTACGATTGCAGATCAGCGCTATGAAAAAGCTAAGCGATCTGTTGATTTTATTCAAAGATATATTTTCCCGGGTAGTTGTATTCCCTCTTTGACAGCTTTACAAAATAGCATTACGCAATCCTCAGATTTAAAAATTTATAATGTTCAAGATATTGGTGATCATTACGCTAGAACGCTGGCTTTCTGGAGAAAGGCTTTTTTTGCAAATATAAAAGAAGTAAAGGCTTTAGGGTTTGATGATGTATTTATTCGAATGTGGCACTTTTACCTGGCTTATTGTGAAGGCGGATTCAAAGAAAAAGTAATCAGTGATATTCATCTTAAATTAGTGAAACCAGGATATCGTGGATAATATAAAAGCCTGTTTTCTTGTACTTTTATGCATTTGAGAGCATTATATTTAGATAAATTTTGTTGCAATTTTAAGGGAAGTTAAAGTGATGAAAAATATAGTTTTTTCAATATTATTGAGCTTAGTAAGCGCTTTCGCGTCTTTGGGCGTTCAAGCTGAAACACCCAATCATCTGGACGGTGTGATAGACAAATACTTTAAAGGTAAATCTTTAACCAAATCAGATGACATCACATTCGATGTCGCTAAAAGAGCGCTAGACGGAACCCAAGTTCCTTTTAAATTTACAGCAAATAAAAAATATAAAAATATTTCAGTGGTGGTTGAAGGTAATCCTCATCAATTACCAGGCATTGGATCTCTAGCCTTAACTATGCATCCTAAGGTGGCACCTTTCACTTTTGAAACTAATATCCGCATGGAGCAAGACAGTTATATTGATGTGATTGCTGAGGACGATGAGGGAAGGTTCTTTTATAATCAGGTCGCAATTCGATCAGCAGGTGGTTGTTCAGCAGGGATGATTTATGATGCAGATGCGGTATTAAAAGAAGTGGGTACTATGAAAGTATTACAAACCGAAACGAGAGCTTCAGTATTTATTAAACACCCCCAACATAATGGATATCAGGCTAATTTAAGTAACTACACAGGACTTTTTATTCTTCCTGAGTGGCATTTATCAAGCGTGGTAGTCAAAGATCAGGAAAAAGAAATATGGAGTGCAGAATTTGGCGGCGGCAGCACATCTGAAAACCCTGTCTTTGTTTTTGATTCCCCAAAAATTAAAGGCAATCTTCAAGTGCTTGCAGTTGATACACAGGGAAAGCAATATATTGGCAAATAAGTTGATGTAAATCAAAAGCTACAACTTTTGTGTTTGCAGATTTTTGGTTTTAGTTTTAACGTTACAACGCATTTAAATTAAGGAGAGTATTTTGAAAAAATCTTTAGCTATATTAGCCCTGGTGATTGTGGCAGGCCTCGTCGGAGCTGTTTTATTCTATGGTAATGATTATAAGCATGATGATAGACCAGTGATTCTGGATTTAAAAAAACACAATGAAGTAATGAGTACTTGCATAAAAACTGCATTAGAAAAACATCCTGGAGCAATTGTAGAAATTGAAATGGAAAAAGAGGATGGTCGACCTATATTTGATATTGATATTCAGGGTGCTGACGGTAAACGTTGGGAAATTGAATGTGATGCAGAGTTAGCGACAATCATTGAAGACAGTATAGATAAAGGTTAATTTTTTCTATAACTAAAAAAGCCACTTAGTAAGTGGCTTTTTTCTTTTTTAATAAGACAAAAAAATAAAACTAGATAGATTCTTTAATGTGAAGATCTTAAAATGTTTTTATTACCAAGGAATTTTTTTGCCATCGTAAGCAATAAACTGGCCCGAAGTCTTCATTGAAAGTTTATCAATTTGACGTTTCATTCCAGTCACACTCTCTTCAGCGTCAATGAGCCCATTAGGTCCTCCCATATCTGTTCTTACCCATCCTGGATGAAGCGTAATAAGACTCATGTCATAAGGTTTTAAATCAATAGATAAACTTTTCATGACCATATTAAGTGCAGTTTTGCTTGATCGATAAAGATATTCACCGCCACCTGCATTGTCATCAATACTTCCCATCTTGCTTGTGAGTGATGCTATTTTTTTTAATTCACCTTTTTTAAGGTGGGGAAGAAAAGCCTTTGTCATTTTAAATGCAGCAAGTGTATTAATTTTGAAAGCATCAAGCCATGCTTCATAGTCAATAGCATCGAATGAGCTATTTGGGTAAAGCCCTGCATTATTAATCAAAATATCAATAGATTTTTTTAATGTTTTTGCAAGTTGATCAATTGCCAGAAAATTTTCAACATCAAGAGCTTGAATAGAAATATTTTCAAAAGAAGCTTGAAGTCGATGAAGATCATCATTCTTATTGATCTTTCTTGTGCATGCGATGACTTCATAGTCATCTACAGCATACTGTTTGACGAATTCAAGGCCCAATCCCCTATTCGCACCAGTGATAAGAACCGTATATCTGTTATTTGACATAATTAAAAATCTGAAATGATAAAGGTTTATAATAAATCAAAATCTTTAGGATGTATTGCCATGTTATTAAAGAGATATTGGATATTATTTTTACTCCTTATTACAAATTTAGTTTTCGCAGGCGAGTTCGGAAATTACTGCCTCTTAAGTTTATCTGAAGGAAATTTCCTTAAAACTGACTGTTCGGTCAATGCAAATTATCAAGGTAAGGTTTATTGCTTTGGAAGCGAGGTAAGTAAGGATATCTTTTTAAAAACACCAAATGACTTTATTAAGAAAGCTGAAGTTTTTTACGAAAAAAATAAAGAAATTGATCGTAAAAAGGTATCTCAAGAGGATGTGTTGAAAGAAATTAAAAGTCCTGATTGTGATTTTTCGAATAAAGACTTAGGGTATCTTGATATGAATGGTTTAGACTTAAGTCACTGCAAAATGCTGAATACGAGTGTCTTTGGTGCCAATCTTATAGGTGCAAATTTAGCGAATACTAATATGCAAAGAGCTTATTTGAATTTAGCACGCCTTGAAAAAGCAAACTTTTCAGGGGCTAACTTAACTGAAGCAACTATCTTTCAGGCGATTTTTGGTGACACTAATTTTAAGGGTGCTAATTTAACAAGGGCTCGTATGATCGGCACACTGGGTGCAGTCAATATGTCAGGTGCTACCATCAAAAATGGCCAATTTGGTTTGGATGTTGGCAATCAGCCGATGGGACAAATGAAATTTGATTCAGTGGGCGGTAAATTTTATAAAACAAATTTTGAAGGTGCCGATTTAAATATTGCGAGTTTTTTATTTGGTGATTTAAGAGAGGCTAATTTAAAAAATACGAATATGTATCGCGCTGATCTGAGTCAAGCAGACTTAACAGGAGCTGATCTTACAAATGCAAATTTAACTGATGCCATTGTGGATGGCGCGATTTTTACGAATGTTAAGGGGTTATCAACAGTAAAAGGTTTTTCTACGGTCAAGGGTAAATGCCATGATTGCGGTATGCCTTAAATATTAGCGACACCTAAACTTATTCGAATAATAAAATATGCAATACGAGATTTTATTCTTTTAATTAAGTGTGATTTGTCCCAGTCTTTTAAGAGAATTTCAGTACCTCCCAATCGAATATCTTCTTCGATATTTTTCCTAAGTTGAGATGCAAAAGATTTATCCCAAATAAAAATATTTGCTTCTCGGGCAAGCAAAAGGCTGAAGGGGTCAATATTTGAGGATCCTATGGTCGACCAGGTTCCATCAATTACTGCCACCTTACTATGCATAAAACTTTTTGTGTATTCAAAGATGGTAATACCTTCTTTTAAAAACTTCCCATAAAAGGCTCGTGTAGCGTTCGATAAGAAATAATCTATTTCGCCCTTTAAGAGAAGCGTTACTGATACACCACGATTTGCCGCTGCAATTAAAGCCCTCTCAAATCTTTTACCTGGAATAAAGTAGGCATTTGCAATAAGTATTTCGTTTTGAGCATTTTCGATAGCATGTAAATAAGCTTTTTCAATATCTTGTCTGTGGCGAAAATTATCACGCTCAATAAAATTAAGTTTTGTGCCATTGGGATATTCCGTTATTTGTTTTTGGAAATTTTTTGGAGTAAATGATTTTTCTAAATGTGACCATGACACCCTTTTCCAAAGTTTCACCATACTTAGGCTGATGAGATGAACGACAGGTCCTTTTAATTGCGCCGCATAGTCAATGCGTGGCCCTTTGCCATTGGGCACATGCATATCATCAATAATATTGATACCGCCGATATAGGCGATTTCATGGTCGATTAAAATCATTTTGCGATGAAGTCGTCTTAATGAAATACGCTTCATTTGATAAGGTGAAATTTTAGGATGGTAAAAAAGGAAGTGAATTTTAGAGGCCTTGATTTCATTAATAACTTTTTGTGAGAGATCACGGCTTCCGAATCCATCAAGAAGCAAATAAACTTTAATCCCTTTTTGGCTAGCTTCTTTAAGCGCGGTTAAGATTTTCTTACCCGTCACATCATGGCTAAATATATAGGCCTCTATAAAAATACTTTTTCGGGCTTTTTTGATGGATTGAATAACAGCGGCAAAATAATCTTTGCCGTTTTTAAGCAATTCAATTTTGTTTCCTTTGATGTAATAAGGCATAGCGCTTTATTTTAAGGCATAAAAAAAGCGCTTGGGTTTAAACCCAAGCGCTTTTATATGAATAACTAATTCTAAGCTTAGTTAACTGCCGCTTTAAGCGCAGCACCTGCTTTGAATGTTGGAGCCTTACGTGCTGGTATTTTAAGTTCTTTACCAGTTTGTGGGTTACGACCAACTCGTGCAGCGCGTTTAGAAACTTTAAAAGTACCAAAACCGATGAGCGTTACTACGTCACCTTTTTTAAGTGCTTTAGTGATAGCTGCAAGTGTTGCATCAATCGCACGACCAGCGTCTGCTTTTGTTGAACCTGCTGCTTTTGCAACTGCTTCGATTAGTTCGCCTTTATTCATAATTCCTCCAAATGTAAATTAAGATATGTAAGACCATTGAAATGACAGCGTCATAGAAGGTCTAGGCGTACTTTGCATTCATTTTTAAGCCTTGTCAACAGTCATATTCAATTTTTTTCACAATAGATAAGGCTTCCGTCGATATCTACTTAATTCAAAATAAAGCTTTCTTTTCATTTGATTCTTGTTACAATATTCAAATGAAAAAAATTGTTCCTATTCGAGGTGGTAAAAGACCAGGTGCTGGACGAAAATCAGGCACCGGAAAATTTGGTGAGAAGACAACTTTACTTAGAGTGCCAGAAAGCCAAACTGCTGTGATTTCAAATATCCTAGAGGCTTACGCCAAAAGAAAGATCCAAGAAATTTCTAATGTGGTATCGATTGATTTGGTGAATCAGGCGATGACCAAAACTAAGATTCCTCTATTCGAGCACAAGGTGCCTGCAGGGCTTCCGTCACAAGCAGATGATCATGTTGAGAAAAGAATGGATCTTAACGATTATCTTATTCGAGAAGCTGATACAACCTTTTTTGTGCGCATTAAAGGAAATTCGATGGATAACGCTGGTATTCATGACGATGATGTCGTGATTGTAGATCGATCTCAAGAAGCTTCCATTGGTGATATTGTATTGGCATCATTAGATGGTGAATTTACCGTCAAGACCTTAGCTAAAAATAAAAATGGCTCCCCACGCTTGCTACCTGCAAACGAAGCATTTAGCCCTATTGAAGTTATAGAAGGGATTCAATTTCAAATATGGGGTGTCGTTACAGGTGCTGTTAGAAAATTTAAATAAGTCTGTTTCAATTATAGGTTTTAGGATTCAGCTGAACATAACTTTGTTCAGGCTTGAGTTTAACTAGCCAGCCTTCATAAAAAATTTCACTAAGCTCGGGGTGTATGACAAGTTTAAAAGGAGGCTTTCCACCTCGATAAGTTAATTTTTGACCTTCAGTCATCACATATTTATTTTCTTTACCGTTGCTGTCTAGTATACAAATCGTTTGTGGGCCTTTTGAGATAATGTGAAAGTAATCGCTAGGTTTCAGAGGGTCTGTAGGGGATGATATTTGTGTGATTGGTTTTGAAACTGTTTGATCACACATTTTAATTGCAAGATCCTTAACATCTCTTTTATTTTCTTCTGTTTTTTTGATTTGTATAGGAAGCGCTTCAAAGGTTTCTGATTTTTGCTCACTAGGTTTCATTTCATAAGTCACAATATCATTTGGAAGAGATTCTAAATTGGGCAAATCAACTTCGCGCCCTTCAAAATTTTTGTGAGCGACAGCATACTTCTGATACACGCCAATCAAAAAGTTAGAAATAAAAAGAAAAGTAATGAAGTAAAAAATATAGCGCACTTTAATGTGCGTTTTTGCCCATAGAAAGAATAATTTTATTTTTAATAATAAAAGTATTCTCTTGTTAGAGGGCTGATCTGCGTCAACAACATCTTTGTCAATTTCTGGCTCAGGGAGCAGCAAAGACTTTGTTTTATTTTTTTTATGTTCAATGACCGCATCAATATCTAGTTCAAGAAAAGCTATATATTTTCTGACAGAAATTAGCTTCATTGGAGTAGATACAAACCCATCTTTCTTATTTTCTTCCATCGAGATGATATGTTTACTACTTAAAGTTAACTGACGGGCGACATCCTCCAAAGAAAGATTTAAATCTTCCCGCGCCTCTTTTAAAAGATGGCCATGAATAATAATTGAATCGTTTGACATTACATGACTTACGAAAGTAAAGATAAAATAGTATCCTAATAGTAGTTTTTTTCAATCATTACTCAAAGATATCAATACCTGAGTAATGATATGATTTATCCAATTAACGACAACCTGTGGAGCTTGCATGAAAACTGAAGAAATTTTAGAGAAAGTTGTATTTAAGAGTCGCTGGATACTGGCACCTATGTATTTAGGTTTAGTAGGTGGTCTCTTATGTTTGTTTGTAAAATTTGGACAAGAATTTTTTCATATAGTCATGACCGTGGTTGACACGCCAGAACGAGAAATTGTTTTGTCTGTTCTTGCTTTAGTCGATATGACACTTGTGGCGAATCTTCTCATTATGGTTATTTTTAGTGGCTATGAAAATTTTGTATCTAAAATTAATGTAGACAATCATGAAGATAAACCGCATTGGATGGGTAAAGTGGATTATTCAGGATTAAAGCTTAAATTAATTGGTTCGATTGTAGCTATTTCAGCGATTGATCTTTTAAAAGCTTTTATGCATGCATCTTCACCAGGCCAGATATTAACGAATACGCAAATGGCTTGGATGGTAGGGATTCATATGACCTTTATTATTTCAGGCGTTCTTTTTGCGATTATGGATAAAATTGCAGAAGATACACCGCATCATTAAACAAGATTAATATGAAGCTTTTTAAATCATCAGATGCGAATGATTTAATTCAACTTCACCAATCCAGTCAATTCGCCTTAGCAGAAAAAAAAGCGAAAGCTTTATTGGAAGATTTTCCGCAAGAAATAATTTTGCATAATGTCTTAGGCGTATCTCTAGAGGCGCAAAAAAAATTCAAAGAGGCGGCAGAGACTTATCGCAATATTTTAAAAATTCAACCTCAATTTGCAGAGATGCAATTTAATTTAGGTTCAGTCTTATACCAAATGGGTGATAGTGAAGATGCAATTCTTCACTATCAAAAAGCAATACAGATTAAACCTGATCTAGTCGTAGCTTACTTTAATCTTGGCATTGCATACCAAAGTCAATCAGAATTTGACAAAGCTTTAAGTGCTTACCAAAGAGCGATTGAATTAGAGCCAGGATTCTATGAGGCACATGGCAGTGTCGGTACTGTCTATTTGGTGCAGGGCGAATTTGATCAAGCCATTCAGTCTTTTAAGCAGTCACTTAAAATCCAAGATCACGCACGCGGTCATTTTAATTTAGGCAATGCCTATCGCAATCAAGGCCATTTGGAAGAGGCGATTCAATCTTACCGAAAAGCGTTAGAGAAGAATCCACAGGATGCAGAAGTTTGCTCAGTCATCGGTGATGCGTTATGGCACCAAGGTGAAATTTCGGAAGCGAACCGTTGGTTAAGAGAAGCTGTATCAATTGACCCAGAAAACCCAATCGCTAATTACAATCTTGCAACATTTCTTCATGACAATAAAAAATTTCAGGATGCCTATGAGTTTTACAAAGCCTCTCAATTAAATGACTGGGAAGAGCGAGCTCTCTATTGTTTATATAAGACAAAGCAATTTGATATCTTCGAAAAAGAATTAAGTGTCGCGATAGTCAAAAAAAATACCTCCCCACTTTTAGCAACTCTTTCAACCCACTTTGCAAAAAACTTTCACAAAAAAGATGAGTATAATTTTTGTCCAGACCCACTCCATTTTGCGTTTCACGGTCAAGTGGATGCATTAAAAGATCCTAAGGACAACTTATTACAATCACTTTTAAGTGATATTAATGAAGCTGATATTTCAGAGCGAATGCAAAGTCGTTTGGTGAATGGCACTCAATCATCAGGCAATCTTTTTAAAAGAAAAGAATCTTCATTTAAAAGATTGGCACAAGAAATTACATTGCTTATTAAAAAATACTATGACCACTATAAGCATGAAGATTCAATGTTCATTAAGGCTTTTCCAAAAACGATTGAGTTTAGTAGTTCATGGTTTGTCAAAATGCAAACAGGCGGACATCTTTCATCACATATTCATGAGGAAGGCTGGATCAGCGGAGCTGTTTACTTATCGATTCCACAACAAAAAAAACATCCTGATGAAGGTGGTATTGAATTAAGTGTGGATGGCGATGATTATCCGAGAATGCATGATGACTTTGAAAAAAAACTATACCTACCTCAGGCCGGTGATGTTGTTTTCTTCCCATCTTCTGTTTTTCATAGAACGATACCTTTTAGTTCTAATGAAGAAAGAATTTGTATTGCTTTTGATTTAAAACCTGCAAACTTTTAGCGTTGTTGCAATCGCAAAGACATTTTTCTTAAAAATTTCATCGCTACTTTAGGTTCATCAGCGAGCATCATTTCAAGATGTACTTTTGGAATCGCAATGATTTCAGATTCGTTAGAGGTTGACATCGCGGAAGCAATGGTTGGAGTTTCATTTAAGACTGCCATTTCACCAAAATATTCATGCGCTTTTAAAGAGCGTATCACTCGACCGTCTTGAATTAAATTGACTGAGCCTTGAACAATGAAATACACATTATGTTCGCGATTGCCTTGCTCAAAAATCATTGCATTTTGCTTATATATTTTTCCGTAACGTGAAGCAAGATAATGAATGAAAGAGCTTGAAAGGGGAATTGAGTCGTCAAATAATTTTTTTAATAACAGCATGTCTTTTTTGTGAAGTGTCGCCATTAACTCCACACCGATTAAATAAGAGGCAATATTCAGATATAACCAGATGAGTGAAATGAAAAGATTGCGCATCCCGCCAAAGAAGGTGCCGTATGAATGACTTAAAGATAAAAAGATATCGAACGTTGAGCGGAGCAGAAGCCAAAAAAAAGCTGTCAGTAACGAACCTAAAATAATATGTTTTACGTCTACCTTAATGGGGAAGAAAAATCGATTAAAAAGAGACAGCGATAAAACAACAAACGAAAATGAACTCATAAAATAAATCATTTGTGAATTAACAAAGCTTAAATATTCACTAAAAAAGACGGCCGTTTTTTGCATGATCATGCCTGATAGCGTGAAAAGAAAGAAAAGAAAAAGAATGCCAATGATAGCGACGATATCTCGAATCTTACTTTTTAAAAATGATGGATTTTCTTCAGTGGCTGAAATAATAAGAAGGCTGGCGCGAAGTGAACTTGTGAGTGGTGTTGCTGCCCACAATAGAATAAAGGTACCTAAGATTCCCCATGCTTTGGTATGGCTTGATATCTTGAAGACTTCAAGCATTATTTTTTTACTTATTTGTGGTAAAAGATTGCTGGTGAGAAGCGCTAATTTTCCTAAGGCAAATTCTGAATTGACTAACCAATGACTTAAGAAAAAGAAAATAAGAAGGATCATTGGGATTAAAGCAAAGAGAGAGAAAAAAGAAAGAGATGCTGTTAAACCAAACACATTGTGTCGTTTACAACCTGCTAATGTTTCTTTCATCATAAAAACAGGAAGTGATTCATCTTTTTTTTGATAAAGATTTTTAAAAAGAGGGTGAAGTTTGATCATTACGATAATGTTCTGTAGCTATTTGTAGCTTTAATGAGTTCATGCGTCATTGATGTCTCAGACGCAGAGTGTCCTGCATCAGGCACCATAATAAAATCGGCATGAGGCATATGCTGATGAAGCTCGTAAGCCGTGATCGGCGGACATACCATATCGTAGCGCCCTTGAATGATGGTCGTCGGAATATCTTTTAATTTTTTAACTTCTTCTAATATCTTTTCCCCATCAATAAAACATTTATCTTTGATGTAATGAAGTTGAACACGCGCGCGCGCAATTTCATTTTGTATATCCTCATCAGTGTGCGTTTTATTTTCTTCTACTTGCGGTAGTAATTTTAAAAGACCGCCTTCGAATCGATTCCATACAATAGAAGCAGGCCCGCTGATTTTTAAATCATTTGAAAATACAAGCGCACTATAATTTTTTATAAGATCATTACGTTGATGTTCTGGTAAGTAATGAAGAAGTGTTTGATGCGCTTCCGGAAAAAAAGCTTTGACTTCATCTAGAAACCAATCAAGTTCAGTTTGACGACTTAAGAAGATGCCTCGCAATATCAGTGCTTTGATAGTTTGTGAGTATTGAGTAGCGTATGCTAGCGCTAAAGCGCTGCCCCAGGACCCACCAAAAATAATCCATTGCTTAATATGAAGATGTTCACGAATGGCTTCCATGTCAGATATAAGATCTGCCGTGATATTGCCATTAACCTCACCTAAAGGTTTACTTTGACCACACCCTCTTTGATCAAAAAGAATGATTTGGTAGTGTTTAGGGTCAAAAAACTGACGCTGTTTTGGGTTAGTCCCGCCTCCAGGCCCGCCATGGAGGAAAATAATCGGTTTTCCATGAGGATTTCCTGAAAGTTCGACATAAACTTTGTGCCCATGAGGCCGATCTATCCAAGTGGCATGATAGGGGGATATCTCTGGATATAAGGTATATAAAGAGTCAGTTGGCATAGGAAATTTTTGTCTTTCTTATTGATTTTATTAGCTATTTTAACAAAAATTGCTGAAATCAGGTTTTTTGTCAAAAAAGCCACAAAAAAGTGTTAACAAATTGTAACTAAATTGTTGCAATTTAAAAAAAAGAGGCATATATTACTATTCAAGCACAAGTCAAATTGTGCTGAAAGTAAGCCTTCGAAGCACCTTAGAGTCTTTAAAGCGAAACACTTTAAAATTTAAAGTGACAAGAGAGTTTACTTCTTTTAAAACCCTTAGTAAAAACTATGGAGATTTATATGAAAATTAACAAAATCAAGTTAGCTCTTGGTTTAGTAGCTGGTCTATCAGTGGCAATGCCAATGATTGCTTCAGCAGCTGCTGATCAAGAAAAAGCAATTGCTAATCCTGACAACTGGGCAGCACCACGCGGTGACTACACAAATCAGGGTTACAGCAAATTAACTCAAATCAACCAAGGTAACGTAAAAAACCTTAAAGCAGCTTGGACATTCGCAACCGGTGTAAACCGTGGTCACGAAGGTTCTCCAGTTGTTATTGGTAACATGATGTATGTTCATACAGCATTCCCAAATAACATCTACGCGCTTGACTTAAACGACAATCAAAAAATCGTTTGGTCTTACTTCCCAAAACAAGATCCATCAGTTCAAGCAGTTCTCTGCTGTGACAACGTTTCACGTGGTCTTGGTTATGGCGACGGTAAAATCTTCTTACAACAAAACGACGGTACATTAGTTGCTTTGGATGCTAAGTCAGGTAAAAAAATATGGGACGCTAAAATCACTGACCCTAAAGTTGGTGCTACAAACACAAACGCTCCTCACGTAATTAAAGATAAAGTTTTAACAGGTTGTTCAGGTGCTGAATTCGGTGTTCGTTGCTTTATCGCAGCTTATACTTTAGACGGCAAGTTAGCTTGGAAAGCTTACTCAACAGGTCCTGATGCTGAAGTATTAATCGGCAAAGACTTTAACAAAGACACACCACTTTACTCAGCATTATCAGTCTACGAAGACGTTAATGGTGGTAACAAACAAGGCGGTTCATTCAAGAAAATTGATACTGCTAAGTTAAAAGGCGGTGAAAAAGATCTTGGCGTTAAAACATGGTTGAAACCACAAGCAGTTAAAGATGGTTGGCAACATGGTGGTGGCTCTGTTTGGGGCTGGTGGCCATATGATCCAAAAACAAACTTAGTGTACTACGGTACAGGTAACCCATCAGTTTGGAATCCAGATGTACGTCCAGGCGACAATAAATGGTCTATGACTGTTTTCGCTCGTGACTTAAACACTGGCGTTGCACGCTGGGGTATGCAAATGACTCCACATGACGAGTGGGATTACGACGGTATTAACGAAGTGATCTTATTTGACAATGGTGGTAAGACATATGCATGGCACCATGACCGTAACGGTTTTGCTTATACATGGCAAGCTGACAACGGCGTTTTAGTTGCTGCAGAAAAAGTACATCCATTTGTTAACTGGGCAACTGACATTGACAAAAAATCTGGTGTACCTAACAAGTTAGCTACAGCTTCTACACACCAAGACTACAATGCTAAGGGTGTATGCCCAGCTGCATTGGGTACAAAAGATCAACAACCAGCATCTTACTCACCTAAGACTGGCCTTATCTACTCACCACTTAACCACGTATGTATGACATACGAACCAGTTGAGTCTAAGTATGTAGCAGGTCAACCATGGGTTGGTGCAACATTAACGATGTTTGCTGGTCCAGACGGTGTAATGGGTGGCTTTGCTGCTTATGATCCAATGACTAACAAAAAAGCTTGGTACAACAAAGAGAAGTTCTCAGCTTGGGGCGGTTCTTTAAATACTGCTACAGACTTAGTGTTCTACGGAACTCTTGATCGTTGGTTCAAAGCTCTTGACGCTAAGACAGGTAAAGAACTTTGGAAATTCCAAGTTGGTTCAGGTGTGATTGGTAATGCATTCACATACACAAACGGTGGCAAACAACACGTTGGCGTTTTATCAGGCATCGGTGGTTGGGCTGGCGTTGCAATGAACCTTGGCTTAACTAACCCAACAGACGCTCTTGGCGCTGCTGGTGGTTATGCTGAACTTACTAAGTACAATGCTGCTCCTGGCGGCGGTGCTTTAACAGTATTTAGCCTATAATTAATCGAAAGATTTTTTATAGAACTAACTGTTAGTTAGTATGTCCTATAAACACCCCGCTTTCGAGCGGGGTGTTTTTTTATAGGGTCCTTGATATTTAACTGGTAAGGAAAAAAAATGTTTAAAAAAATAGTAATGTTTTTATATGTAATGAATTTAGCTTTTGTAGGGAATGCGTTTGCTGTAGGCCAGGACCGTGAAGATGGTTTACCTGGGATGCCATATCGAACTCCTACGGATAAAGAATTTAGAGTGTGCGCTGACCCAGAAAATTTGCCTTACTCAAATCAAAAAGGCGAGGGCTTTGAAAATAAAATTGCAGAAGTTTTAGCAAAAGATTTAGGTAAAGAACTGACTTATGAATTTTGGCTCGATCGTCAGGGCTATTTAAGAAACACGATCAATGCGCAACGCTGTGATGTGATTATTGGGATGGGATCAGATGTGGATACATTACGTACCTCCAAACCTTATTATCGCTCTGGCTATGTATTCGTGTATCGAAAATCAAGTAACTACAATATAAAAGATTGGAATTCGGAAGACTTAAGAAAAGGTATTATTGGTATCGTAGGTGAAAGCCCACCGACCATTCCATTGCGCGATTATGATCTTATGGCGAATGCTCGTCCTTACCGATTGCAAAGAGATCTAAATTTACCGCCAGGTCATATGATCGATGATTTAGTCGCAGGAAAAATTGATGTTGCTATTATATGGGGACCTCTAGGAGGCTACTATGCAAAAAAAGCTAAGGAGCCTTTAGTGGTTGTTCCGCTTCCTGCGTTTAAATCTGAACGAAATTCATTTGACACTCAAAAGGGTCAAGCAGAATTTAATATTTCTCTCGCAGTTAGAAAGAAAGATAAAGACCGCATGGAAATGGTTCAAGGTGCGCTTGATAGAAATCAATCTAAAATTTTAAAAATTTTAGATGATTATGGCATCCCTCATGTGCCAGTCGTTCTGGGCGATAAGACAGGTAAGTAAAGTTAAAAAAGTCACTCTAAAAGGGTGACTTTATAACAAAAAATGAGTAACATTACTGTATGTTTTCTTAGATTTTTTGGAAGATAAAACAGCTTATTAGAATTTATATTTTGGAGCGAACACCCTTCAAGATTAACGCAATTTTTAGGAGAAATTATGTTAGTAAAAAAAGTACTCATGTCATCACTTTTAGTTTCTATGATGACAATTGCAGGTATCGCATCTGCTGATGTTTCATTTGTAAAAACAACAGATGGAAGTACATTTAAACTTGATCCAGCACTCTTTGATACGCCGGCAGCAAAAGAATTTTTAGCGACTGGTAAAAATTCTTATGTGGGTAATGCAGAAGCGGTTGCAAAAGGTAAAAAGCTTTTTGGACTTTATTCATGCACTCAATGTCATGGTGGCGATGCAAAGGGTCAAGTAGGCCCAGGTCTCATTGGCCCAACATTCCGTTATCCTAAAGATGCCACAAACAAAGGTATGTTTGAAACTTTATGGCATGGCACAAACGGCGGTATGGGTGGAAAAGGCCTAGGTGTGATGGATGCTACGGATCCTACAAACGGACTTAAAGTCGATGAAATGTTAAAAGTTATTGCATGGGTTCGTGCGCAAGGAACAATTACAGGTAACGAGTAATTTCAAAAACCCTAGATAATTTCTAGAAAATTTTAAAAAACCACTCCTGTATAATTACAGTAGTGGTTTTTTATTGTCTGTATTTAAGGAAGTGAAATGCATAAGATTGTGATAGTAGGTGGCGGTGCAGGCGGGCTAGAACTTGCAACAAAGCTTGGTGATTCGCTTGGTAAAAAGAAAAAGGCTGAAATTACACTTATCGACTGCACAAAAACGCATGTGTGGAAACCCCTTCTTCATGAGATTGCTGCGGGTAGCATGAATCCTGATAAGCATGAATTGGAATACATGGCACAAGCACATTGGCATCATTTTCGTTTTCGTTTAGGCCGCATGGATCGACTCAATCGACATAAGAAGGAAGTATCGATTGCACCCTACATCGATGAAGACGGTAAAGAAATTATTCCAAGAAGAAGTTTTCAATACGACACATTAATTATATCTGTAGGCAGCACTACCAATGATTTTGGCATCAAGGGTGCGGCTGAACATTCGATTGCATTAGATACACAAGAGCAAGCTGAAGTATTTCATCAAAAATTACACCATGCTATTTTAAAAGCACAAACACAAAAAAAGGCGATTCAGCCAGGCCAACTTGAAGTGGTCATCGTAGGTGCGGGTGCTACAGGCGTAGAGCTTGCAGCAGAACTTCATAAAGCTACACGTGAAATGACTGCATACGGCATTGATCGCGTCAATCCTGATCGAGATATTAAAATATCCATCATTGAAGCAAGTCCTCGCTTACTTCCAGCACTGCCTAAAAAATTATCACATTCCGTAGAATTGGAATTACGTAAATTACGTGTGCATCTTTATATGGGGGAGCGTGTAACTTCGGTTTCAGCAAAAGGGGTAACGACGCACACCAAAAAAATCATTTCTTCAGGCCTTGTGGTTTGGGCAGCAGGAGTCAAGGCACCAGATTTCTTAAAGAATATTGATGGGCTAGAAACTAATCGTATCAATCAATTAATGGTGAATAGTTCATTACAAACAACTAAGGATGATTCAATTTTTGCTTTTGGAGATTGTGCTGCATGTCCGATCGATGGTACTGATCAATATGTTCCTCCAAGAGCGCAGGCTGCGCATCAACAAGCAAATCTTCTTTTTAAAAGTATGAAGTTGCGTGTTAAAGGAAAAACACATTTACCTCGCTACGTTTATAAAGACTATGGCTCACTTGTGAACCTGGGTACATATTCAACCGTTGGTAATTTAATGGGCTCTCTCATAGGAGATTCTATGTTTATTGAAGGTATCATTGCACGATTGATGTATCAATCACTTTATAAAATGCATTTAATGGCCTTACATGGATTTATGAGTATGGCATTGCAGTCATTAGCGCGAATGATTACGCGCAGATCAGAAGCTCAAGTAAAACTTCATTAGTTTATTTATAAAAGAAGCCATAAATGAAAATTGGTATTTTTAAAGAAATGGTTGATGGAGAAAATCGTGTAGCTATCACGCCTGAAATTGTTAAAAAATTAATTCAAATGAAATGCGAAGTGTTTATTGAAAAAGATGCAGGAGTAAAAGCCCATATTTCAGACCAGGCCTTTATAAATGAAGGTGCAATCATTGAGTCCAAGAGTAAGGTCATCGACACAGAAATTATTCTTAAGGTACGCGCACCAAGTCACGATGAAATTAAATCTCTAAAAAAAGACACCATTATTATTGGTTTACTAGAGCCTTTTAATTACCCACTAAAAGAAATCATGGCCAATCAAGGCTTAACATGTTTTGCGCTCGAAGCACTTCCAAGAAACTCGAGAGCTCAAAGCATGGATGTTTTATCTTCCCAAGCAAATATCTCTGGCTATAAATCTATATTGTTAGCTACTCAATTTTATAAAAAATTTATGCCTATGCTTATGACAGCAGCAGGCACAGTAAAAGCAGCCCGAGTATTGATTTTAGGTGCTGGTGTTGCTGGACTACAAGCGATTGCAACCGCAAAAAGATTAGGCGCTATTGTGGAAGCCTCTGATGTGAGGCCTGCAGTAAAAGAACAAATCGAATCACTAGGTGCAAAATTTATCGATGTTCCATTTGAAACAGAAGAAGAAAAAAATATTGCGTCAGGACAAGGTGGTTACGCTCAAAAAATGCCTGCAGCATGGTTAAAAAGACAGGCAAGTGTTGTATCAGAACATGCAATGAAAGCAGATATTGTCATTACATCAGCGCTTATCCCTGGCATGTTTCCCCCAGAGCTCATTTCTAAGGATACTGTAGAGGGTATGAAGCAAGGTTCCGTCATCATTGACCTTGCTGCAGGCACAGGGCAAGGCGGTTGTGGAAATTGCCCATTAACTCAAGCAGATCAAGTCATTGAACATAAAGGCGTTACTATTGTGGGCTATACAAATCTTCCAAGTTTAGTGAGCCATGATGCATCAGTGCTTTTTGCAAAGAATGTATATGAATTTTTAAAATTATTAATCAATACCGATGGAAAGTTAGAGATTAATTATGATGATGAATTGCTGAGCACGTCTTTAATGGCACGTGAAGGTAAGCTATTTAATGAAAGAAAGGTAAACTCATAATGGATTTAATGACCATCCAAAATATTTCAATTTTTGTATTAGCTATATTTGTTGGCTATCACGTTGTGTGGAATGTCACACCTGCTCTACATACACCTCTTATGTCTGTAACCAATGCTATTTCTGGCATTGTGATTGTAGGTGCAATTTTACAAGCCGTCCCTATCAATGATCATGAAATTAACTTAACGAGTGTATTAGCATTCACTGCGATATTACTTACGTCAGTTAACATTTTCGGGGGTTTTATGGTGACAAAAAGAATGTTAGATATGTTTAAAAAGAAAGAACGTACCAACAAAGATTAAATCATGGCTTCATTATTATATTTATTTTCAGCAGTATTATTTATCTTTTCTCTTAAAGGACTCTCTTCGCCTAAAACATCGAGATTAGGAAATACACTCGGTATGATTGGAATGACAGTTGCAATTTTAACTACATTTAATATTGGGCATAACTTAATTGTTCCTATGGTAGGTATTGCAATATTGATTGGTGCTTTGATTGGAATTTTTGCAGCTAAAAAAGTTGAAATGACGAGCATGCCTGAGCTTGTGGCTTTAATGCATTCCTTTGTAGGTTTATCAGCGGTGCTTATTGCGATTGCTGCAGTTTTTAATACAAGCGATGTTCATAGTGACGCTCAGAGAATTGAGTTATGTATTGGTGCTTTTATTGGTGCCATTACATTTTCAGCTTCAGTCATTGCATTTGGAAAGCTTTCTGGAAAATTTAGTGCAAAAATGATTCAATTTAAAGGTCAGCATCTTTTAAATCTATTTTTATTTATTGCAATGATTACAGCAGGAATCTTTTTTTATAGCACACACAATACCTCTATATTTCTTATGATGTGCTTTATTGCATTTGCACTTGGAGTAACCCTTATTATTCCAATCGGTGGTGCAGATATGCCGGTTGTAGTTTCGATGCTGAATAGTTATTCAGGATGGGCTGCGGCAGGTATCGGGTTTTCTCTTAACAACTCTGTTTTAATCATCGCAGGCGCGTGTGTGGGGGCTTCAGGCGCAATTCTTTCTTATATTATGTGTAAAGCAATGAATCGTTCTATTTTTTCTGTGCTATTAGGAGGTTTTGGGTCAGACACTGCTGCAGTAGACGATGCTTCTGAAAGTCAAAAAATATCAAAATCAGGCTCGGTTGAGGATGTTGCATTTTTATTATCGAATGCAGATTCAGTAATTATTGTACCTGGGTATGGCTTAGCCGTAGCAAGAGCTCAGCATGCTTTACAAGAATTAACTGTAAAACTTATCAGTAAAGGTATTAAGGTTAAATACGCAATTCACCCAGTTGCAGGGAGAATGCCTGGGCATATGAATGTGCTTTTGGCCGAAGCAGATGTTCCTTACGAGATGATTGTCGAAATGGAGGATATTAATAATGAGTTTGCTGAAACAGATGTTGTCCTTGTGATTGGAGCGAATGATGTCGTTAATCCGCAAGCGAAAAAACCTGGTAGTCCTATTTATGGAATGCCTATTCTAGAAGCATATAAAGCGAAAACTATCATTGTAAATAAACGTTCAATGTCTCCAGGTTATGCAGGGCTGGATAATGAGTTATTTTATTTAGATAAAACTATAATGGTATTTGGAGATGCAAAAAAAGTTACTGATGAGATTGTTAAAGCAATAGATTAAGTCTGCTAGTTTTATATTATTTTTTTATAATGCTTGTAGATTGCAAGCATTGTAATGCTCACAAATAAACCTAAAAGAATAATAATAGTATTGACGGAAAATTCTTCTCTTACCATCCATGTGTAAGTACCACTTAATAAAAGAATCCCAATATTTTCATTAAAGTTTTGCACAGCAATCGAGTGACCTGCGCCAATAAGCAAATGACCTCGATGTTGGAGGAGCGCATTCAATGGGACAATAAAGAATCCACTTAATGCGCCAATCAACAAAAATATAAGAGCTGCGATATGCCAATCATGGATCACAACCATAGTCATCACAAAGCCACCCATAAGAATGCCGGCTGGCAGAACCCTCACTGAATCCTTAAGACTGATATAGCGAGCTGCTATGACTGATCCAATGGCAATTCCAAAAGCAACCATAGCTGTTAAGCGCGTCGCCTCTTCTAAATTAAAGTGTAATGCATAGCCTGCCCATGCAATGACAATTAATCTTAATGAAGCCCCAGCGCCCCAGAAGAGCGTGGTCACTGCAAGAGATAATTGACCTTCGGGATCTTTCCATAACACTTTAAATGCATGCCAGAAATCTTTTATCATAAATAGAGGATTCTTTTTTGTCAGTTTGTGATCGATAGGAAGTAATGGAATGTAACGATTAAAAACAGCAGCGAGTAAATAAAGCCCTGTAATTATAATGATGGCAACTAGAGGGTCAAATTGAGCGAGTGCACCTCCAATAATGGAGCCTAAAATAATTGCAAAGACTGTTGAACCTTCCATCCATCCATTAGCCATTACAAGCTCTTTAGGCGGTAGAAGCTCAGTCAAAATCCCATATTTTGCTGGCGAGTATGCCGCAGCACCTACACCCACAATCGCATATGCATAGAGAGGCTGCATACCTAACAACATAGATAAACTTCCAATAAATTTAATAGCATTGGAATAAAACATGACACGACCTTTGGGATAAGCATCTGCGATACCGCCTACAAAAGGCGCCAAAATAATGTAAGAGATCACAAAAAATTGAAGCAGGAGAGGCTGATGCCATTGAGGAGAATTAAGCTGCGCGAGTAATGCAATAGCTGCAAATAAAAGTGCATTATCAGCAAGCGCTGATAAAAACTGTGCAATCAATAAAGGAACAAAACCTTTTGAAACTTTTAAGTTAAAGCGTTTCAGCAGCATAATCAGCTAAGCGAGAACGTTCGCCACGAACAAGCGTAATGTGGCCATTATGATCCCAACCTTTAAAGCGATCGACTACATAAGTTAAGCCTGAGCTGCCTTCAGTTAAATAAGGCGTATCAATTTGTGCAATATTGCCTAGACATACAACTTTAGTGCCTGGACCTGCACGCGTAATAAGCGTTTTCATTTGCTTGGGCGTTAGATTTTGTGCTTCATCAATAATGAGGTATTTATGAAGGAATGTTCGGCCACGCATAAAATTTAGTGATTTTACTTTGATGCGTGAACGAATAAGATCTTGTGTCGCAGCTCTTCCCCATTCCCCCGCTTCTTCATCTGTTTTATTAAGCACATCTAAGTTATCTTCTAATGCGCCCATCCATGGCGTCATCTTTTCTTCTTCGGTTCCCGGTAAGAAACCGATGTCTTCGCCTACAGGAACCGTGACACGTGTCATAATAATTTCATTGTAGATTTTTTTATCAAGCGTTTGAGCTAATCCTGCAGCAAGCGTGAGCAGCGTCTTCCCTGTACCTGCCTGACCTAGGAGCGTTACAAAATCAATATCAGGATCCATGAGAAGATTTAATGCAAAATTTTGTTCTCGATTTCTAGCGTTAATACCCCAGATATTATGTTTGCCATTAATAAAATCTTTAATGACTTCGAGCGTTGCTGTTTTACCGGAAATTTTTCTAACTATAGCGTGGAAGGGTTTATCGAATTCGTAAAAAATAAATTCATTCACAGAGAAATTAAGACACATAGGTCCAGTCAGTCGATAAAACATTTTTCCATTTTCCTGCCATGATTCCATATCTTTGCTGTGCTTCTCCCAAAAATCTTCAGGGAGTTCTGTGATGCCGGTATAGAGCATCTCGGTATCTTCAAGCACCTTGTCATTAAAATAATCTTCAGCAGCAATGCCAAGAGCTCTCGCTTTGATGCGGATATTAATATCTTTACTAACAAGAATGACTTGGCGGTCAGGGTGTTCGTTTTTGAGGTAGGCAACGACGCCTAAAATTTGATTGTCGGCTTTACTGCCAGCGAGCATTGGCAAATCATGTGGGAGTGCAGTGGTTTGTAAGAAAAGTTTTCCTGTAACGTGAGTGTTACCTTTAATCCCAAGCGAGCGACCTTTTTCTAGGCTTTCTTCATTGGTACCTATAATCTCTTCTAAATTGCGACTAGTTTGTCTTGCATTACGAGCAACTTCACTGACACCTTTTTTATTATTGTCCAACTCTTCCAATGTCACCATAGGAAGGTAAATATCATGTTCTTCAAATCGGAAAATGCTTGAGGGGTCGTGCATTAATACATTGGTATCTAATACAAAAAGTTTGGTCGTACTATTTTTTTTGGCCATAGTTAAATAGAGTTGTGTTGTTTAATAAATTGCAAAACTTCTTTGACATGACCTTCGACTTTGACACCTCGCCAAGCCTGAATCAATTTACCATCTGGATCAATTACAAATGTGCTTCGTTCGATGCCTCTTACCTGTTTACCATACATATTTTTCATTTTTATGACACCGAATAACTCGCACGCTTTTTCTTCTTCATCACTTAAAAGTTCGAAGGGGAATGTAAATTTTTCTTTAAAGTTTTCGTGAGACTTTAAGGTGTCTCGAGAAATGCCAAATATCTCTGTATCAAGCGCCTGAAATTTTTTGTAAGCATCTCTAAAGTCAACGCCTTGCGTGGTGCAGCCTGGAGTGGCATCTTTGGGGTAAAAATAAATAACGAGATAACGACCTTTGTAATCCGATAGATTAAATTGAAGATCACTGGTGCCAAGAAGTTTAAATGAAGGTACTTTTTTATTGATTTCCACGTTTCTATATTAAGCGATTTTTAATAAAAAAGTGACGGGATTTTAGAAAAATATTTAAAACGTTTCAGGAACTTTCGTGAGAATAAAATTATAGTTTTTAAAGCTTAAATAAGACTATCAAATAATTGAATGTCCACCCATGTATCTTTTTCTAAATGCGCGGTATCTTCATGAAGGAGGATAAAGCAATTAGCTTCACTCATGGATCTTAAGATTCCGGATCCTTGGTCTTTTAAAGGACTCACTTTGAATATACCTTGATTATCTTGCTCATAAATGCCCCTTTGAAACTCCGTTCGACCGGGAATTTTTTTAATAGGCCCTAGAAGCTTTGCTTTAATAAGTGGTATTTTAGGGATGGGTGTTTGGCCTGATAAAGTCAGAATAGCCTCTCTTACAAATTGGTAAAAAGTGATCATAGTCGACACAGGATTCCCTGGAAGTCCAAAATAATGACACTTACCAATTTTCCCAAAAGCCAGAGGCCTTCCAGGCTTCATTGAAATTTTCCAAAATAAAATTTCACCTATTTTTTTTAAAATGTCTTTCATGTAATCTGCTTCGCCCACAGAAACACCTCCAGTGGTAATGACGATATCAGCGATATTGCTCGCTTTTTTCAATGTATCCTCAATGACTTTTTTATCATCAGGGATAATGCCAAGATCGAATATTTCTACATCAAGACGTTTTAATAGGCCAATCAGGCTGTAGCGATTACTGTCATATACATGGCCAGGCAATAAGGGGTTACCAAGCGAAATGATTTCGTCACCCGTTGAAAAAAAAGCCACTTTAATTTTTCTGTAAACTTTAATCGAGTCGATACCTAATGAGGCAAATAGACCTAAATCACAGGGCGCTATGCGTCGACCATTTTGATGAACTATTTGCCCACTTTTAATATCTTCACCCATGTGTCGAATGTTTTGGTTTATTTGAGGTTTTGTTTTAAATGTAATAACACCTTCATTGAGTTCAACATGCTCTTGAGGAATTACAGCATTTAATCCAGAAGGAATTATTGCGCCCGTCATAATACGCACAGCTTCTTCTGCATTGCCTTCTAAGAGGTTCCCTGCAAAAAGTTTACCCGTGACCTTGAGCTTGAAAGGGCCATTATCGGAGAGTAAATCTAGATTTATCGCATAACCATCCATTGCTGAATTGTCGTGATTAGGCACATTCATTGTGGCGATAATAGGTTCCGCAAGAATGCGATTAAGAGCATCTTTAATATGGATTGTTTCTTTTTGATCGATGGGATTTAAAAAATTAGCAATCCAAGCTTTGGCCTTTTCAACAGACATCGCATTAGGATCATAATCATCCGCCATACTAGAGTCTGAAATTAAATCACTTAAATGTATATTATTTTTCATGAATATGCTTTTTTCAATTCTTCTTGAGTGTTTACATTTAAAAATTGTGACTCATCATTAAATGGCACAATTGAAAAAGGTAACTGACGAATCCAGTCTTCAATTTTTCGTCCCCCTTGATTGAAAAAAATCTGAAGATTATTTAAGGTTGATGAGTGACATAAAAGACAAGTTGACTGCAAACCGCCACTCGTTTCAGGTACTGCAACTAAAGTTTTTTCGGATTCGACTGCTTTCATTAATATTGCAATGAGATTGCTTGGCAGGGAGGGCGTATCGCAAGGTACAAATTGTATCCAATCCGTTTTGATTGCTTGAAGGCTGGTTAAGATACCTAAAAGTGGACCCTCCTGGACATCTGATATGTCATCAATAAGTGGCAAATGAAATATTTCATAATCCTTTTGATTTCGATGTGTGTTGATGACGGTATATTTTGCCTGAACCTTCATGCGGTCAATGACATGAGCTATCAAGGGCTTATCTTCAAATAAAATAATCGCTTTATTTTGAACTTGCATCCGCTTTGATTGGCCACCCGCTAAAATGACTACAGTGGCTGACTTACTCATTTGAATTTAACCTCCGGTATGCGACATAAATCGCACAACAGCAGGTTTTGTTGCATCAAGATTAAAGTCGTGTGCTTCTGGTTTGATCGCCATGCTCTCTATAATAGCTTTTTGAATTGGCCAGTCTTCATTTGGGTGCTGACGTAAAAGAGGCATGAGCTCAATTTTTTCTTCCTGCCCTAAGCATAAAAATAATTCACCCTTAGATGAAACCCTAACGCGATTACACGTGTCGCAAAAATTATGACTGTGCGGAGAAATAAAACCAATCTTAGAAGATTGATTTGCAATTTGCCAATATTTAGCAGGACCGCCAGAAGAAAAAGTGGTGGGGATTAAATTAAAATGAACCTGTAATTTTTTTAAGACTTCATTATTACTGATAAAAGTATCTTTTCTTTTATGGTCAATGTCACCCAAAGGCATTTCTTCAATAAAAGAAATATCCATCTTTTTATGTAATGCAAAGTTAACCAAATCGATTGCTTCGTGATCATTGATTCCTTTCATTAAAACGGTATTAAGTTTGAGATTCGAAAAGCCTTCTTTGATGGCTTCATCAATACCGAGCAGTACTTTATTTAAGTTACCCGTGCGTGTGATTTTTTTGAAAAGAACAGGATCAAGACTATCAAGGCTAATATTAATACGTTTAACTTGAGACATTTTAAGCATATGCGCATGCTGCGCTAGCTGACTACCATTCGTTGTAATGACAATTTCTTTTAGAGGTTTAATAGTTGATATTTCATGAAAAAGCCACGAAATATTTTTTCTAACTAAAGGCTCACCACCCGTAATCCTTACTTTTGTGACACCAAGAGAAGCAAAAATTTTTATAATTCTTGCAGATTCTTCAAGAGAAAGAACTTCGTCACGAGGTAAAAATTGCATATCTTCGCTCATACAATAAACACAACGAAAATCGCATCGATCGGTAATTGATAATCGAAGATAATTAATCTTTCGATGAAATTGATCTGTTAATCCCATAAAGGGAGGGCTCTGCATTGTCAATTTAATTAAGCTAATTGAACTTCGACCAAGCAATCATGGGAAGTTGGTGAGTTTCCCATATCACCAAAAGCATTGGAGCTCACTGAATTGACGACGCCATTATTTAGTTGTCTCCAATAGCCCAACGTTGTCACTACAATTCCTTTATTAACATCGGTTGTTATTTTTGATACAGCTTCAAAAAAACCTCGATCGTTAAATACTTTAGCTCGATCGCCATTTTTAATGCCTCTTTCTTCTGCGTCCAATGGATGAATCATCACAAACTGCTCTCCTTGGGCCTTAAGTTTATTTTCGATATTGGCGTAACTTGAATTAATGAAACCATGACTTTTTGGTGCCAAAATATTTAATGGATATTTTTTTGCTAAAGCTGGATTTGCGGATGCTGTTTCTTTGGACGGCACATAATCAGGCAACTCAGGAATATCATCTCCTGGCTGAAAAGCCTCGTACATTTGCCTGAATGGCCCAGCAACAAAATTCTTAGCCCCGACTATCCTAAATTCACATTTGCCAGATGGTGTCGGAAACTTTCCTTCTTTGTGAGGCGCTCGATTATCTTTTGTGCCCACATTGATTCTCGCATAACCATGTTTTTTTAAATAATCTAAATCAATATCTTTACAGGCTGGAGAATTCCAGTCGATATAATGTTGAAGACATTCAGTATCTGACCATTTAAAACATTCTTCTTCAAAACCAAATCTTTTAGCAAGACGTCTGAAAATTTCATAATTTGGCACGGCTTCACCTGGGGATTCTATACATTTTGTATTGTAGGTGAGGTATAAATGACCCCAAGATAAAATGATATCTTCTTGTTCTGCCCCCATGGATGCTGGAAGCAGAATATCAGCATAGGCTGCGGTATCAGAAATAAAGTGTTCTGCGGAAACTAAAAATAGATCTTCGCGCTTCAAGCCCTCTAAGATTTTTTCGCTTTCCGTTGATTGAGTGACGGGATTTGTATTCCAGCACATCATTGATTTGATAGGCACTTTTAGTTTTTGTTCGCCCGTTAAAACACGTCCCAGCTGAAGGTTATTAACAACTTGCGTGCCTTCTGGAATTAAGTCAGGCCTACAAATGACATCAAATCTATAAGGTTGCTCCCATACTGGGAACTGAAGGATGCCTCCACCTACATGGCGCCAAGCTCCAGTAAGCGCTGGAAGAGATGCAACGGCTCTAATTGCTTGACCGCCTCCCCAGCTTTTTTCAAGGGCTACACCAATTCTGATAGCTGATGGTTGGGTCGTTGCATATTCTCGGGCTAATTTTCGAATATCATTCGCTGAGACGCCCGTGATTTCTTCTGCCCACTCAGGACTTCTCTTTTTTGCCAGTTCTGCTAATTCTGGAAAGCCTACTGTATATTTGTCTACATAGTCTTGATCCACCAATCCTTCTTCAATAATCACATGCATCATTGCCATCGCTAAAGCACCGTCAGTGCCAGGCTTAGGGCAAATATGCCAGTCTGCTTCTTTAGCCGTTCTTGAAGCATAAGCATCAATGACAACAACCTTTGAGCCTTTTTTTTGCGCTTCTTTAACAATATGCCAATGGTGAATATTGGTGCTCACCGAATTACAAGCCCAAATAATAATAAATTTCGAATGAATAAAGCTCTCTGGATCTACCCCTGCAGTGGGGCCAAGGGTTAGCAGCCAAGCCGTGGCCGAGCCTTCTCCGCAGAATGTTCTTTCAGTAACGGTTGCTCCTAATCGAGCAAAGAAAGAATCTCCCCCGTTCATGCCATGCACCAAGCCTTGATTGCCCAAGTAGCTGTTTGGCATAATGGCTTCTGAACCAAATTCTTTAATAATGGATTGCCATTTATCAACTATGGTATCGAGCGCTTCGTCCCAGGAAATTCTTTGAAATTGTTTTGTACCTTTTGGACCGATTCGCTTCATAGGGTATAGAAGGCGGTCTGGATGGTAGTGGCGCTTTTCAAAATCTTGAAGTTTCACACACAGACCACCACGCGTCATTGGATGATCCGCATTGCCTTTAACGCCTATGAGTTTATTGTCTTCTACCTCATAAACCATTGAGCAAGTGTCAGGACAGTCATGAGGGCAGCCCCCATGAAAATATTTGCTTTCTGTTTGTGTTCCCATCTTTAAATACCCCTTCAATAATGAAATTACTTAAGTGAATATCATCTTGGTAATTTATAATACTATTTTATTTTGCTCTTGAGCCAACTGCTCAAGAAAAATTTGGAGATATCGTTGGAAGACCTTGTCTTAAATCCAAATGATCTTAAGATCATAAATCAGCATATTTTTGAGCACCAATCTATGCCTGGCGCCTTATTGCCGCTTTTGCACGCCATCCAGGATGACTTAGGTTTTGTGCCAGAAATCGCCTATCCTTTAATCTCTAAAGGGCTTAGTTTGTCAGTGGCAGAAGTCCATGGTGTTGTGACTTTTTACCATCATTTTAGATCTCATAAACCTGGCCGTCATATTCTTCAAGTGTGTCGCGCAGAATCCTGCCAGGCTTTGGGAAGTGAAGCGCTTGAAAATCATATTAAAAATAAACTCGGTGTCGAGTTTCATGAAACAACCCCTGATGGCGCCATTACTTTAGAGCCCATTTATTGTTTAGGCAATTGTGCATGCTCTCCTGCGGTGATGATCGATGAAGAAGTCTATGGCCGAGTAGACAGTAAAAAAATAGATCAACTTATTTCAGATTTAGAACGTGCATCATGAGCATTAAAATTTTTGTATCGAAAGATTCCACCGCATTATCACTTGGCGCAGATCAAGTTGCAGAAGCTATATCAAAAGAAGCGCAAGCCAGAAAACTAGATATTCAAATCGTACGAAATAGTTCGCGCGGATTGTTTTGGTTAGAAACATTGGTTGAAGTCGAAACAGTTCAAGGTCGTATAGGATTTGGTCCCATTAATCCAAATGACGCGAAGTCATTATTTGATGCAGATTTTATTAATGGCGGTAAGCATCCTCTTGCCTTAGGCCTTGTATCAGAAATCGATTGGTTAAAAAAACAAGAGCGCCTAACTTTTGCGCGCATGGGCATTACTGAGCCCACCAGTATTGATCAATATATTGAGCATGAGGGGTTCCAAGGTTTAAAGCATGCACTAAATTTAAATCCACAAGCGATTGTTCAGACAGTGACAGATTCTGGTTTACGAGGCCGAGGCGGCGCTGCTTTTCCTACAGGGATTAAATGGAAAACAGTTTTAGACACTAAAGCGACACAAAAATATATTGTATGTAATGCGGATGAAGGCGACTCAGGTACCTATTCAGATCGCATGATTATGGAAGGCGATCCTTTCGTGCTCATTGAAGGGATGATCATAGCCGGCCTTGCAGTCGGAGCTTCACAAGGCTATATCTATTTACGTTCTGAATACCCTCATGCGCTAAAAACTTTAAATCAAGCTATTGATATAGCCAAGGGCGCAGGCTACTTAGGCGACGATATTTTAAAATCTGGCAAAGCCTTTCATTTAGAAGTAAGGCGTGCGGCAGGTGCATATATATGTGGTGAAGAAACTTCACTTTTAGAAAGCTTAGAAGGCAAGAGAGGGTTGGTTAGATTTAAGCCGCCACTCCCTGCGATTGAAGGTTTATTTGGTAAACCGACCGTTGTGAATAATGTGATTTCGTTAGCTACTATCCCTATTATTTTGGCTAAAGGTGCTAAGTATTATCAAGACTTTGGTATGGGTAAATCCAGAGGCACACTTCCGATTCAGCTTGCCGGCAATTTAAAAAAGACGGGATTGATTGAAAAAGCATTCGGTATTACTTTAAGAGAGCTCCTTTACGATTTTGGTGGTGGCTCTTTGTCAGGCAAGCCAATTAAGGCCGTGCAAGTAGGGGGACCTTTGGGTGCTTATTTGCCTGAGTCTCAATTTGATACTCCGCTTGACTATGAAAAATTTTCTGAGATCTGGGCAGTATTAGGACATGGCGGCATTGTAGCGTTTGATGAGACAGTCAATATGGCAAAGATGGCGCGCTATGCATTTGATTTTTGTGCTATCGAATCATGCGGAAAATGTACACCTTGTCGGATCGGATCCACGCGCGGTGTCGAAGTGATCGATCACATCATCAATGGCCAAGAAGTTAAAAAACATGTCGCATTAATCAGAGATCTCTCAGATACCATGTTAAATGGTTCTTTATGTGCACTGGGCGGTATGACACCTTATCCAGTATTGAGTGCTTTAAATCATTTCCCTAAAGATTTTGGGGTTGATGCAAAAGAGCTCAAGGCATAGACTGATAGGGTAATTTGGTGATTTATTTAGAGATAAAATATGGATGATGTAAAAGATTTTGGAACACCCAAAAGAATTTCAGATAAGACTGTTAATTTAACAATTGACGGCGTGTCTGTGTCAGTGCCTGAGGGCACATCCGTCATGCATGCAGCATCTTTATCCGGTGTTACCGTTCCTAAATTATGTGCTACAGATAGTCTAGAGCCCTTTGGTTCATGCCGTCTTTGCTTAGTTGAAATTGAAGGTCGTCGAGGTTATCCAGCTTCATGCACAACACCTGTTGCTGAAGGTATTAAAGTGCACACACAAACACCTAAACTCGCTGATATTAGGCGCGGTGTGATGGAGCTCTATATTTCAGACCATCCTTTGGATTGTCTAACTTGCGCTACGAACGGTGATTGCGAATTACAAGACATGGCAGGCGCTGTTGGTCTTCGAGATGTGCGTTATGGCTACGAAGGTGAAAATCATTTAAAGAGCGTTAAAGACACTTCAAATCCTTATTTTACGTTTGATCCTTCAAAATGCATTGTTTGTTCAAGATGTGTCAGAGCATGTGAAGAAGTTCAAGGTACATTTGCACTGACTATTCAAGGCCGGGGTTTTGATTCCAAAGTATCAGCAGGGAATAAAGACTTTAAAGATTCAGAATGCGTTTCATGCGGCGCATGCGTGCAAGCATGCCCAACAGCAACCCTTATTGAAAATACAATTATTGAAGCAGGTGTTCCAGAACATAGTGTCACAACGACTTGTGCATATTGTGGTGTGGGCTGTTCATTTCATGCAGAAATGAAAGGCGAAGAAGTAGTTCGCATGACACCCAACAAAGATGGTGGAGCTAATCATGGACATTCCTGTGTTAAGGGAAGGTTTGCTTGGGGATATGCGACACATAAAGATCGCATCACTACACCGATGATTCGTAAAAGCATTCATGATCCTTGGGAAAAAGTGACATGGGATGTGGCTATTAATTATGCAGCGAGTGAAATTCAGCGCATTCAAAAAAAATATGGGCGTGATTCAGTAGGCGCTATTTCATCTTCACGATGTACGAACGAAGAAGTTTATGTAGTGCAAAAATTAGTCCGTGCAGCACTGGGTAATAATAATGTTGATACATGCGCACGCGTCTGTCATTCACCCACAGGCTATGGACTCAAGCAAACGCTTGGCGAGTCTGCAGGGACGCAAAATTTTGACTCAGTCATGCATTCGGACGTGATCATGATCATTGGGGCTAACCCAACAGACGGCCATCCTGTATTCGCGTCACAAATGAAAAGACGTTTACGAGAAGGTGCGAAGCTTATCATTGTCGATCCTCGTGCTATTGATCTTGTTGATAACTCACCTCACATCAAAGCGGATTATCATTTAAAACTTAAACCTGGTTCCAATGTTGCTATCGTAAATGCATTAGCCCACGTGATTGTGACTGAAAAACTCATGGATGATTCTTTCATTAAAGCGCGTTGTGAAGATGACGCATTTAAATCATGGAAAGACTTTATTTCCAAACCTGAAAATTCACCTGAAGCGATGAGCGCATTTACTGGCGTAAATGCTAAAGATGTAAGAGCCGCTGCAAAACTTTTTGCTAAAGGTGGTAATGCCGCGATTTATTATGGACTGGGTGTGACTGAACATAGTCAAGGCTCAACGATGGTTATGGGTATTGCTAATCTTGCTATGTTGACAGGCAACATCGGCCGAGAGGGTGTAGGGGTTAACCCTTTAAGAGGACAAAATAATGTTCAAGGTGCTTGCGACATGGGATCGTTTCCACATGAATTCCCAGGTTACCGACATGTATCTGACAAAGCGACTTTGGCTTTATTTGAAAAAGCATGGGACGTGAAATTACAAAATGAACCTGGTTTAAGAATTCCTAATATGTTAGATGTCGCTATCGACGGACAATTTAAAGCGCTCTATTGTGAAGGCGAAGACATCGCTCAATCAGATCCTAATACACAACATGTAACGCATGCATTGGAGTCGATGGAGTGCGTGATTGTGCAAGATTTATTTTTAAATGAAACCGCCATGTATGCGCATGTATTTTTGCCAGGCTCTTCATTCTTAGAAAAGAACGGCACATTTACAAATGCAGAAAGACGTATTTCTAGAGTGAGAAAAGTAATGTCTCCTAAAAATGGATACGAAGATTGGGAGATCACACAGATGCTTTCTAATGCCTTAGGTTACAAAATGGACTATAGCCATGCATCAGACATCATGGATGAGATTGCAAGACTCACACCAACATTTAAAGGTGTAAGTTATAAGAAGCTAGATGAATTAGGAAGTATTCAATGGCCTTGCAATGATGAACATCCTCTTGGCACACCGACAATGCATATTGATGAATTCGTGCGCGGCAAAGGTAAATTTATTATTACTGAATATGTGCCTACTTCAGAAAAAGTGACTCAGAAATACCCACTAATCCTTACGACGGGAAGAATACTTTCTCAATACAATGTGGGTGCACAGACTAGAAGAACGAAGAATGTAGCGTGGCATGAAGAAGATTTAGTTGAGATTCACCCTCATGACGCTGAAGAAAGAGGTATTCAATCAGGTGATTGGGTGGGTATTGTGAGTCGATCAGGTGAGACTGTATTAAGGGCTCAAATTACAGAGCGAGTTCAACCTGGTGTGATTTATACCACATTCCATCATCCCGAATCAGGTGCTAATGTGATCACGACTGATAATTCAGATTGGGCAACAAACTGTCCTGAATTTAAAGTAACAGCTGTGCAGGTAAATAAAGTGACACAATTATCTGATTGGCAGAAGCAATACCAACATTTTAGTGAAGAACAAATTGAATTTGCAGGTAAATCTAAAGAATTAAAAATTCATTAGATTTAACAAGTGGCACAAGACCTTTTTATTGACACAGAACATAGTTTTAAGACTTATGAAGTTTTAAAAAGTAATGCAAAAGCAGTTGAAAAAGATGACATTGCAGAAGAAGTGCCAATTGCATTTGTCTATAACGGCATATCACATGCAGTTATGCTAGCCTCCCCCTCAGACCTTGAAGATTTTGCTCTAGGATTTTCTTTTTCAGAAGGTATTGTTGAAAATAAAAGCGATATTTATGGAATTGAAATTGTTCATCAGCCAAAAGGTATTGAACTTCAAATTGAAATTACATCAGCGCGTTTTCAATCATTAAAAGATAAACGTAGAAATCTTCTTGGCCGAACTGGTTGCGGTTTATGTGGGGCTGAGACCTTAGATCAAGCTTTAAGATTGCCAGAAAAAAAGATAGATATCACATTAACAATTAAAGAGACTGCGATTATAAAAGCACTGGAGGCGCTTCATACAACGCAATCACTCCAAAAGAAAACAGGTGCTACACATGCATGTGCATGGGCAAATGAACAAGGAGAAATTCAGTTGGTCCGCGAAGATGTGGGTCGACATAATGCTTTGGATAAGTTAATTGGTGCCCTTCAAAAAAAAGGCTTTAATGGCAAAGGTTTTGTGATTACTACAAGTCGAGCAAGTTATGAGATGGTTCAAAAAACAGTGATGCTAGGTGCATCAACGCTGATTGCAATATCGGCGCCCACGGGACTTGCAATTCGATCTGCGTTAAAATATGGACTATGTTTGATTGGCTTTGCAAGAGTCCCTCAATATGTGATTTATACTTTTACTGAAAGAGTTACAAAAAATTAATTATGAATATTGATCAACTTGTCACGATGGCCAATCAAATCGGTTCTTTTTTTAAATCTTATCCAGACCAGGAAAAAGCGAAAGAAGAAATTGCAAATCATTTAACAAAATTCTGGGCGCCACCTATGCGCAATCAAATTAAAGAGCATGTTGCAAAAAACGCAGGAAAAGGTTTAGAAGTAATTGTGGTTGATGCAATCCAAAAGCATCTTTGAGTATTTATTCTTTATAAAATAATTTGTAATTATTTTTATCGCCTGGTTGTTTTTCATTCCATACTAGTTTCCAATTTTCGCTAATCGGTGGAAGATCTTTTTTGTGTAATTGGTAAATAAGTAAATAATTGCAATTAACCCGATCACCTTCTCTACTAGCCTTTATATTTAAATAATAATCAATCAAATCAATTTGTGCGTTATTAATGTTGTGAGTCGTGAGGCAAGCTTTATCTTGCATCACTTTTCCCATGGATAAAAAAAGCGGACTAAAATCTTTCTTATGATTAATCCATGGAAGCCATAAAGCCATCAGGAGTGCCCAACTCACTGTGAGGCCAATAGACCAATTTGTCGTACATGAACGATTTGTAATTCTTGTTTTTACCAAAGAAAAAATCCAAACCAGAGTCAAAAGTATCGCAATGGTTAAAATAAAAATATTGAAATGTGATTCGTTAGTTTGTGCTAAAAATTGCATACGCTCGTATGTTTTTTTTGGGAAGCCTGTGAGCATGGCATTCCATCCAAGCCAGATGAGAAAAATAATGGTCGAAAATAAAATGATGCCAAACCAGTTAAGTGCGCTTGCAGCACCTCTTCTTAAATTTTCAATACTACCCGCTGCAATTGTTGATAGTGGAATTAGAAACGGCATTATGAAAGCTTGGTTTTTTGTTGCACAAGAAGAAGTAAGAATTAATGCAGATACAAAAAAGATGATTGGTAATTGAAATTTAGTTTGAGACCATATCTTGCCTCTGAATTTCCACAGGCCCCAGACTGCAAGAGGGAGCGCTGGCCAAGCAAACCAGGAAAGATTTTTGATATAAAAAATATAATTTTGTGTTTGAAATAATTGGAAATGATTAATCCATCTCATAAATATGTCGTGTTCATACCACCATAGAAGTGCTGGCCATACTATTAGAAAGGGTAAACTCACAAGAAGACTTAAACTGAGAACTAGAGCATAACGACGTGTTCGCCATACTTGAAAAAACATAGGTAAGAGTATGCTTGAAAGCATAAGAATAAGAAGTGGCATGATCCCGCCTGATAAGAAACTTATGCCTAAACCAAACCCTAAAAGAAGGGCGGATCTAAAAGGGCGTCTTTTAGAAAGAGCCAAACCATAAAATGCCATGGTAAGACCTGTTAATGTTGCAATACCAGGCATAAGCGTATGCACATTAAATATGAGGCCTACTGAACCTATAAAAATCAGAGCCGCTTGTCTTCCAGAGCCGGTGCCCCATAACTCTCGATTCAACATACCTATCATCAAAATGGTA
>Ga0208855_1000047_pt1 | contig 40353 bp, 60 predicted proteins | sample LakMenEpi17May12_FD_150708 | JGI IMG/M metagenome (GOLD analysis project Ga0208855, IMG submission 150708) | Freshwater microbial communities from Lake Mendota, WI - 17MAY2012 deep hole epilimnion (SPAdes) | ecosystem: Environmental > Aquatic > Freshwater > Lentic | place: Lake Mendota, Madison...
TGCGGCGCAACGCTATCGCACGCGCGATAGTTAATCTGCGTTGCGGTCGAAAGCTGTCAACATCGCTGTCAACAAGCGCTTTGAGCGCTACGCGTGCGACAAGCCAAAGCCTTGCACGCCATGGTGGGCGGTGAGGGGATCGAACCCCCGACCCGCAGTGTGTAAAACTGTTGTGGCCCATGGCGCGCTTGACTGGCGCTGTCAACACCACCCCTACCTAGCCCCCTGTCTTGTCAACACCGCCTCCTGGTTTACATACGTCGCCGCCATGGTCTCCGCCTCACGCTCAGACCAGCCAAGCACAAGGGCGATCGCCCGCGATCCCCAGCCTTGCGTCGCCAAATGCGTCGCCGCCGCAGCCCTCACATCGTGCAGCCGCCACGTCACGCTTTGCCGCTTCAAGGCCGCTTCCACGCTCGCGCTCAGGCCGTCCGGTGTCCAAGCCGTGCCGCGACTGGTGGTCAGCAGCGGATCGCCAGGACGCCACTCCAAGCGCTCAAGCAGGTCGCCTAGCGCCGGGCCGATATGGATCACCACCCGCCGCCGCTTGCGCGCGCCCTTGCTCGGCGCCCACAGGATGCGGCTGCGCGGCATGTCCACAGCGCCGCCGTGGATCGCGCACAGATCAGTGCGCCGCAGCCCGGTGTTCAGAGCAAGCGCGAGCGCGTCGGCCACAGCGTCGTCGCCCACGCGGCGCAGCGCGGCGATGGTCGCAAGCACGTCTTCCACAGGCGGCGCCATGCGTGTCGGCGCGCGATAGAGCCCCGGCAAATCGTCCGTTGGCCGGATCGTCGGCGCCAACAACGCGCGGCCTGGTTCCCGCGCCCAAGCGCAAAGGCGCGACAACACGCCGACGCCGGTGTCGGCAGCACGCACACCGTGCGCCGCGGCGCAGCGCTCGCGCCATTGATAGACCCGCCTCGGCGTCACTTCAACGTGGGCTAGTCCGCCAAACTCCGCCCGGATGCGCTTGATCCACGTGGCGTAAAGCTTCTGCGTTACCGGCTTGAGGGCGGCAAAGGCGCGGCTCTGTTCAAACGCATCGACGACGGCTTCAAAGGTCGGCGCAGCCGGGCGCGCATCGCGCGCTTCATAGTAGCCGCGTGCAATCTCGACCGCTGCGTCAGCCTCTTGCTCAAGCTTCCCCGACCAGATCAGCGGCCCGCCGCGCCACGCGTACCAATAGACGCGCCCGCGGTCATACAGAGGGTTACGATAGCTTCCGGGCAGCACGACGGGCGCGCTCCTTGATCGACTGGATTTCGGCATGGCTGACCTCCCGCTCGGGAAGGGCCGGTGAGTCGGTTTCCGGTGTGTAAGCGGGCTCGGCATGCAGCGTCAGCGCGCCGTCGCGCAGCTCCACAGCGACGCGAGCCGGGCCACTCCAGCCGCTCTCGCGGAGCAAACGCAGCGCCAAAACCCGCGCCCGGTTCAGGTCGGCGGCGGTCATGGGGTCAGTCCTTCCGCTTCGACAATCGCGCGGCCGATGAGTTCGGGGATGATCGGGGGGTTGAGGTTTCCGAGGGCTCTAATGCGCTCCACCCGATTGGGAGCCCCATGTACCACTCGCACCACGTCGGGTTCAGGCTCCCAAGTATGGCGTTCTCGCCGTGCGATTGCAGCCCCGAACGCCGCGTGGCCGTGAGGGTGGGGAGCAATTCGGCCACGACCGTTTCGTTGAGCGGCCGGCTGTTGCGCGCCATCGTTTCCGGCAACGCCTTGCCCGACCGCCAATCCCGCGCAGTCAGCGTCGGCAGCAGCTTCTCGCCGGTGCGCCACAATCCAGAGGCGATCACGGATGTGGGGTGCGTCAAAGGCTGCAGCCGGGAGGCAATGCCATTCGACATCGTACCCGAGCGCGGCCAAGTCCCCGAGAACGCGGCCAAAGTCAGATCCCCCGTTAATCCCAAGCAGGTTTGAGCTGTTTTCCAGCACCGCCCATCGGGGTCGAACGTCGCCAAGTATTCGGGCGACTTCGCTCCATAGTCCGCTGCGTGCTCCGTCCAGGCCAGCGCCTGTGCCCGCTGGGCTGAGGTCTTGGCAAGGCCAGCCTCCGCAGACGACATCGGCGGCAATTCCGTCTCGTCGAAGAGCGGCAGCGTCGAGGGTGCGCACGTCGTCATAAATCGGGACATCCGGCCAGTGGCGCCGCAGCACGCGGCGGGGGTATTCTTCGATTTCGCAGAAAGCGGCGATGCTCATGCCGGCGCGCTCAAGCCCGAAGGCGTAAGCGCCAATCCCGCTGAACAGGTCAAGGACGCGCAGAGCGCTCATGCCACCCCCATCAGTGCAAACAGCAGCGCCCCCATCAGCAGCCCGGCGCAGAGGCCAAGAGCGGCGCTCATGGCTGCGGCTCGCGCACTTCGCCCAAAATGGCGATGCAAACGTCCAGCGCAAACTTGACAGCCGCTTTGGGGTCGCCTTGATAAAGGGGGCCGTGAAACGCCGGACTGGCGATGATGCCCTGAAGCGCCGCATTGAATTGCGAAAGGGCCGCGCTTTCCTTGCCGTCGTGGCAGGACCTATCCAGCATCTTCAGCATGTCATTGCGGCTCATGGCTGCGGCTCCTGTAAGATGGCGGCGCTCATTGCGTCAGTCGGGCCAACAGTGTCGGGACCAACTGCGCTAGCAATGCCGCGCACAGGCTCTTGGAGCCAATACGCTTGCACATCCATCATTAGGTCAGCGGCAAACACGGCGGCGTCATTTTCCCAGGGCGTCCCTTCAAGCATTTTCCAGTGTCTTGAAGATCGGTAATAGGTCTTCGCCCGCTCCAAAGCGGTGTGAAATTCTATTGGAGCTTCAATTGGCGGCCGATACATCGCTAACCTCCACTAAATCTACGGGAGCCCGCAGCCCAACAGTTCGTTCCATCGCGTCACGCACTGTAGCGGCTTTGCTTAAGTCCGGCCCCCGATAAATTACGGCCCAGCCGCCATTCTGCATGTACCGGCGCACCTCATATTGAGGTTTCGCCACAGCGATTTGCGTACAGTGGCTCATGGCTGCGGCTCCTGTGCTTTTGCAATCTCCGCCCAAAGCAGGGCGGCGATGAGGGCGCGGGCGGGAGTTAGGCCAATGGCTCCGTGATCGCCGATTATAGCGCTCCAATGAGCCGATCCGGCATGGCCTTCAACATCAAGCACGCACCCCGGCAACCGCCGCTCTACCAGCGCCACGGCGGCGTCAAGAGAGGTGACGAAATGCGGCAATGGTTCCCATTCGCAGTCGGCCTGCCATTTGCAATGCCAAGCGTCGTCCAAGCTGCAATACCGGCAAGAGCCGCCGCTTAGATGCAGTGCAATCTCTACGTCTAGAGCCCTATTTTCCTCCCCGCCTTCGACGCGGGCAAGAATGGCTTGGAGGGAGCTAACGCATACGCCGCTATCGCGGCTTCTGGGGAGATCAGTCGTCATTGAGCAAGATCCACTCGATAGCCGACAGCGCCATATTACGTTGACGATGTTGTGAGCGGCGGGCGCAAAGGGCCGGGATGCGGACCACGATCCCGGTCGGGGTGTGCGTGGCGATCATGTCGTAGAGCCGCGATCCGGCATACTGCCCGCCGACTGGATAGGGGCTTTCTAGCTCAATCCGCACATCCTCAGGGCGAAAGCCGGTGGGGAGGTCAGCGGTCGTCATACGTCTGCCTCCCAGTCTGGAAGCGGGGTCCAATCAACAGCGCCCCCAGGCGGCACGTCGGCAATTAAGCTTGTCAACTCCTTGCCACATGCCGCATCGAACCACGCGGGGCCAACGCCCGGCCATTTGAAAGAAAATCGCCAAGCGGCTACAACCGGGACCATGTAGGCGCCGGCGCTGTTGCGCCCCCGGATCAAGATCCACGTGCCATCCTTCGGGGCCTCTTCCATCGGGCGCCAGATCGCGGGGCGCACAGGCTCATCTTCACTCATCCTCTTGTCCTTTCTTCAGCCCCTCTAGGTAGGCGGGAAAGGGTACGGGCGCTCGCTCATCGCCCGCCCCTGATCAAAGGCCGGTCCGCGTGGCAGCGCGGGCAACGGGCTCGCTTTAGATCCTCAATCCACTGCCGGCCCTGCGCGCGGCGCGGATCGACAGCCTGCCACTCGTGGGCGCACGACTGACACACGACGATTAGGCTACGCATGGGCGGCCTCGTCACTGACAGGGCGCGGCCCCAAAGCCGCCGTGCAGGCGTCGTGCAAAGCGCGCAGAAATGCGACGTGGTCGTCGCTGGCATCGGTCGCGAACACGAAAATGTCCAGCGAGCCGAGGCTAAGCTTGGTCCATTGCGCGCTATCAGATTGCTGGACCGCGACCCCGACCGACGGGCTGCCGTGGTGATAATAAAGGCGGGCGTCCATTACACCGCCCCGTCATTGCCGTCGGCCACGTCCGCAGCTTGGACGGCATACCGCTCTAGCTGGGCCACAAACGCGGGCACATCCACCAACAAGAGCTCGGCCGTCAAAGCCAGCTCGCGCGCCTCTAAGCGCAAATCAATCCCGGCCAAGCCGCTCACGTTGTCCGCTTGCAACACAAGCGCAGCATGCAAAGCGCGCGCATGCGTCAAACACGCTAAATAGGCGTCGACGCACCGCATCGCACGGCGCTCGTCGTCGTGGCCGACCCCGCGTCCGTATTCGCTCACCAAGGTATGCAGATATTCCACGTCCATGCCGCTCTCCATCGCTGTGATGATGGAAGCAGGTTTGCAAATCGCAAACGAGACGTCAACTCAAAAAGTTTGCTTATTCCGAACTTGCTTTTGAACGCGGGTTTGCAGGAGGCTCCGCCAGCTGTTCAAGGATGCGCCGCGCAGTGTCGCGATCTACCGGCTTCACGCGGTCCCAAATTGACCAAATGCCCTCGGGATCGGTCGGATTGCGGATGAGCAGATCGACCGGATCGCAGTCCAATGCATCCGCCCAAGCAGCTAAATGGTCTTCATTCCAACGAGCTTTGCCCGCTTCGAGATTTGAGATGTGCCCCTTGGAAGTGCCCAAGCGCATGGCTAAACGCTCTTGGCTGAGGCCTCGGTAAATTCGCCACTGTTTTAAAAACAGGCGGGATCGACGATGTTGGCTCATGCGCCATGTTCGCTTATGCCCAACCCCGTGTCGTGCAGCGTATCAGAAACGTTAGCACTTGACGAACGTTTGCAATGTGCAAACTATGCGTCGCATGAAACCGACGCACCCCCTCACCCGATACCGCGCTCAACACGGGCTCACGCTGACGGCGCTGGCCGAGCGGGCGAGCCTGTCAAAGGGGTATCTAAGCTCTATTGAAAGCGGCGAGAGCTTTTCCATCGACACCGCTGAAGCTTTGGTCTTGGCGACCGGCGGCAAAGTAACTCTCGAAGAGCTGGCGGCCGCCCGCCGTAAAGGCGCCGCATGAGCGCGCCCCTGGACCTCTTCGACCCCGTCGTTTCCGTGGGCGAGCCGCCCTACGGGATGCGCCCGGAAGGGGAGGGCGCTGCGGCGTCCTCCCCGGAAGGCTGGTCTCTTGGCGTCTGCCCTGACCTGTCCTTCCAGGCGTATCAGGCCGCGCCCGCGGTTTCAAAGTCTGCTCTCTGGACCGCCGTCAACCGCAGCCCGGCCCACGCGTTGGTCGAGCGCGAGCCTTCCGTTGCCATGGCCCTCGGCACCGCCGTGCACTGCGCGGTGCTGGAGCCCGACGCGTTCGAGGACCGCTATGTCCGCGGCCCCGACGACCGGCGCGGCGGCAAGTGGCGGGACGCGCTTGAAGAGCACGGCGAGGCGCTGCTCACGAGCGGCGACTATGACGAGGCCCTGCGCATCCGTGACGCCCTGATGCGCGACGCGACCATCCGCGCCTTGGTCGGCGGCCCGATGCTGCGGGAAGCATCTGGCTTTTGGATCGATCCCGAAACGCAGCTGCTTTGCCGCTGCCGCCCGGACGGCTACCGCCCGGACCTCGGGCTAATGCTCGACCTTAAAACGGCTCGAGACGCACGCCCCCGCGGCTTTGCGACCAGCGTCGCCGAGTACGGCTACCACGCGCAGGAGGCGTTCTACACCGACGGGTGGAACGCCTGCGGCGATCCGGTCGACGCTTTTGTCTTCGTGGCCGTCGAAACGACGGCGCCCTACGCCGCTGCGATTTACGAGCTGGAGCCCGCCGCCGTGGAAGAGGGCAGGGCGCACATGCGCGTTGCGCTCGACCTGTGGGCCAAGTGCGCCGCCGCCGATGCGTGGCCCGCGTACCCGCCCGGCGTCCAGCCGCTCGACATTCCCAACTGGGCCTACCGGCACACCGATCCGCCGGCCTGAGCCCAAGCGCCGGGCGGGCCGGCGACCACTGCCCGCACATTTGGAGGAGGTTACTATGTCCCAAGCCGTCGCTAAAGCCATGCCCGCCGAGCGGGTCGAGGTGCAACTGTCCCAGATGGAGGACAAGTTCGCCGCCGCACTTCCGGCGCACATACCGGCCAGTCGCTTTGTGCGGGTCGCTTTAAGCGCGCTGGCTAACCCAGCTTTAGCTAAGGCCAAGGACAGCGCCGAGGGCCGCAAGTCCGTCTTTGACGCCTGCCTCAAGGCCGCAAGCGATGGCCTCCTGGTCGATGGCCGGGAAGCAGCCCTCGTGCTGTACGGCGACAAAGTGCAGTACATGCCAATGGTCGCGGGCCTCATGAAAAAGGCGCGCAACTCCGGCGAGGTCGCGTCCATCGTCGCTCAGTGCGTTTACGCCGCCGACACCTTCCAGGTTGATTACGTCACCGACGGACCGCCGATCATCCACCGCCCGGCGATGACGGACGACCGCGGCGAATTTCTGTGCGTGTACGCCGTCGCCCGTTTGAAAGACGGCTCTTGGTCGCAGCCCGAGGTTATGACCCGCGCGCAAGTCGAGGCTGTGCGTCAGCGCTCTCGCGCCAAAAGTTCGGGGCCTTGGGTCACCGATTGGACCGAGATGGCGCGCAAGTCCGTGATCCGGCGCGCCGCGAAGTATTGGCCGGCGTCTACTGACAAGGACGGCGTCAGCTTTGAGGACGTGGTGCGCCGCGACGACGACATGGTCGACATCACCCCTGCCGCAGAGCCCACCCCAATCCGGGCGCCGAAGGCTAAGGCCGCCGCCCGATTGATCGCAAGCGCGACGGCGCACGACGCTGACACCGGCGAGATCATCGACGCCGAGGCGACCGACGCGACCGACGAAGACGTCTGACCACTGACCTATACCGGGGGCGGCGGGCCGTGCATCTGAGACCGTATCAAGTCGAGCTCATAAACAACGCACGCCGCGCCCTCCGGGTGCACCGGCGGGTTTTGATCCAGCTCCCTACCGGCGGCGGCAAGACCGTGATCGCCGCGACCATGATGCACGGTTCCGTCGCCAAAGGCTTGCGCTGCTGGTTTGTCGTCCACCGGCGCGAGCTCGTGGAGCAGACCGCGCGCACGCTTGAAACGGTCGGCGTGCCGCACGGCTTTTGCGCCGCTGGCTTCCCGGTCCAGTATAAGAAGCCGGTCACGCTTTGCGGCGTGCAGACCTTGGTCAACCGCCTCGACAAGCTCCCGCCCACAGACCTGATCATTTGGGACGAGGCGCACCACTGCGCTGCCGGCACCTGGAAGCGGGTCCGCGACGCCTACCCGGACGCTTACCATGTGGGCTTAACCGCCACCCCCGAACGCCTCGACGGCAAGGGCCTGAGCGACGCTTTCGCCGCCCTTGTCCCAGGCCCTTCGACCGCGTGGCTTATCGACAATGGCTTCCTGACCAAGCCCCGCATCTGGACGCAGCCCGCTCCCGATCTTGAAGGCATGAAGATGCGCGGCGCAGACTACGACCCCTCCGCGCTCGCTACCGTCATGGACGCCCCGCACCTCCTTGGCGACGCCGTGGACCATTACCTGCGCATCTGCCCGCACGCTCAAGCCGTCGTGTTCTGCGTCTCCGTCGCCCACGCGCTCCACACCCGCGACGCCTTCCGCGCCGCCGGCATCAGCGCCGAGGAACTAGACGGCCAGGCGCAGCCGCACCACCGCAAGAGCATCGTTGCGAAGTTCCGCCGCGGCGAGATCAAGGTACTCACCTCCGTCGATTTGTTCGGCGAGGGCTTCGACCTGCCGGAGCTCGAGTGCGCCATCCTCCTTCGCCCCACGGCTTCCCTCGGGCTCTACATGCAGCAGGTCGGGCGCGCGCTTCGCGCCGCTCCGGGCAAGCAGTGCGCGTATATCCTCGACCACGCGGGCAACGTCGCCCGCCATGGTCCGCCCGACGCCGAGCGCGAGTGGAGCCTTGACGGCCGCAAGCGCAAGCGCGGCAAAGCCGAGGCGCCGACTAAAATTTGCCCCTCCTGCTTCGGCGCCGTGCACGCCGCCTCTACGTCCTGCCTGCACTGCGGCCACGTTTTCGCCGCCACGCCCCGCGAGATCGACAAGCGGCACGGCGACCTCGTGGAGATCGACACCGCCGCGCTCCGCGCCCGCAGAGCGCATGAAGTGCGCATGGCCAAGGACCGCGACGCCCTCGAAGCGATCGCCCGCGAGCGCGGCTATAAGCCCGGCTGGGTCGACTACATCCTCAACGCGCGGCGCGGCCGTGACCACGCGGGGGCGGCATGAGCCGCCTGCTGAACGCCGCCCTCGCTTACGCCCGCCTCGGCTGGGCCGTTTTCCCCTTGCGCCCGCGCGACAAGATCCCCGCGACGGAACACGGCGTTAAAGACGCGACTACAGACCCGGACACGATTAAGCGTTGGTGGACCGAGAAGCCCGACGCCAATATCGGCATTGCCTGCGGTCCCGGTTCCGGCATCATGGTGCTGGACGTGGACGTCCCCGACCCCGCCCGCAAGAAGTACGACGACGGCGAGGCTTCTCTTGCCGCCTTGATCGAGAAGCGCGGCGGCTTTCCCGTCACGCCGACGTTGCAGTCCGGCGTCTATGACGGCCGCCGCGGTCGCCAGTTTGTCTTCATTCACTTCGAGGGGGCTTCCAACACCGTTGGCAAGCTCGCCCCGGCCCTCGATACCCGCGCCGGCGGCGGCTATATCGTCGGCCCTCCAAGCGTGCACCCGAGCGGCGCGGTTTATGAGTGGGTGGTTAAGCCGTCACAGCAGGCCGTGGTGGAAGCGCCCGCCTGGTTGCAAGCTTGGTTCCGCGACCGCCGCGCGCCCCCGGCGCAACCCGTCACCGCAAAGCCTGACTGGTCGCAGCTTGACCGCTATGTCCAGCGCGCTCTTGAGAGTGAGTTCACGCGCGTCGCCATGACCGGGGCAGGGGGACGCAACCAAGCCGTTAACCAAGGCGCTTTCAACCTTGGCACGCTTGTCGGCGCCGGCGCTTTGTCCCGGCATGAAGCGGAAACCGCGATCCGCGCCGCGGCGCAGGCTAACGGGTGGGCGCAGGAAGCCGGGCCTAAGCAGCTTGAAGCGGTCATCAAGTCCGGCCTTGACGCTGGGATGCGCCAACCCCGCGAGCTGCCGACGGACGCTAACGTCGTGCTCCTGCGCGCGCAGCGCAAGCCCGGCCCCATCGCCTCGGCCGGTTTGGCCCAAGCCTACGCAAGCCAAGGCTCCGCCGCCCCCGCCATCGAGCCGGACTACCCGGAGACCTGGAAAGACGAGCTGATCCTCAACGCCGAGGGCGGGCTTAAAAAGCAGTCCTTCCACAACGCGATCCTGATCCTGATGAACACGCCCGAAACCCGCGGCCTGTTCGTGCATGACGACTTCCGCGGCTTGATCACCGTCACCCGCCGCCCGCCGTGGGCCCTCAATGGCTACGAACCCGGCGCGTTGACTGACCCTGACATTGCCGGCGCCAGGCTTTGGCTTGAGCGGCAAGCGTGCAGCGTCACAAAGGCCGACTGCTATAGCGCGATCGAGTACATCGCCGCACAGAGCCACTGTAACCCGGTGCGGGACTATCTCGACGCCGTGACCTGGGACGGCACGGGCCGCCTCGACCACTGGCTCAGCGACTATCTCGGCGCGGCGGAGACGCCGTTCATCCAAGCCGCCGGAGCGAAGTGGCTGATCGGCGCCGTCGCCCGCGTGTTCCAGCCCGGCGCGAAGGTGGACACGATGCTGATCTTGGAAGGACCGCAGGGCCTGAAGAAGAGTTCGGCCCTTGCCGTTCTCGCCACCCTCGACGGCGCCCGATACTTCACCGACGAGATCGCAGCCCTCGGCACCAAGGACGCGGCCCAACAGCTGCTCGGCAACCTGATCGTCGAGATGGCCGAGCTTGACGCCCTCGGGCGCTCGGACGTGAAGGCGATTAAGGCGTTCCTCACCCGGCAGGTGGACAAGGTGCGGCTGCCCTATGCCCGCACGGTCTCAACCCTGCCGCGCCAGTGCGTGTTCGCCGGCACGGTCAACCCGGACGGCACAGGGTATCTCCGCGACCCCACCGGCGGCCGGCGCTTTTGGCCGGTCGCTTGCACCGAGATCGACCTCGCCGCCTTGGAGCGAGACCGGGAACAGCTATGGGCCGAGGCCGTCGGCCGCTACAGGGACGGCGAAAGCTGGTGGTTGACCGACGAGGCCGTTATTGCCGAAGCCCGCGCTGCCCAGGACGAGCGCCGGGAAACTGATCCCTTGCTTGGGATGCTTGAAGCCTATCTGGAGCACAAGACGCGCGTCACGACACTTCAGGTGCTAGCCGACTGTTGGGGCTTTGCGCATCGCGACTGCGACAAGCGGGCGGAAATGCGCGCTGCCGCTTGCCTTAGGACGCTGGGCTGGGTCCGTGATTTGCGCCGGGTAAACGGCGAGCGCGTGCGCGCTTGGGTGCCGGAAGGGGACGCGGGGCTCCTGTAGCCCACGCTGCAATCGCTTCCATCGCGTCGTCCGGCGTGCGGGCGCAATCCCCGCACCCGCCAGACGCACGCACGGCTTTGAGGAACGCATGCTGCTTGTCCGTCAGCCGACCGCGCTCGGTCTTTACCTCGATCGCCAAAAAAGCCCCCGTGTTCGTCCATCCGATCAGGTCGGACGACCCCGGCGCCAGACCATAGACCACGGTCGCCGTGGGGTAGCGGGCAACCCCGACATTGTTCCGAAACACCCGGTGACCCGCTTTTGAGAGGGCTAAAAGGATCGGTCCATAGCGGTCGGCTTCGTGAGTGCTCATGACCTGCACCTTACCATATTATGGGAAATCGTGCAAAAAGGTGGTGACACCCCCCAGAGGTGGTGACACCCCTAAAGCCTTGCGCCCCTTGGGCTTCACCGCAGGGTGTCACCACCGTCACCACGGCACCACCTATTTCCAACATTATAAGGGACCGGGTTACCGGGTGTTAATGTTGTAAATCCCTATAAGTGTTTCTTTTAGGTGGTGACAGTGGTGACAGTGGTGACACTCCTTGCGGCCCTTGGGGTTTAGGCCGTCACCACCCCGTCACCACCTACGCCAAAGGTGGTGACACCCACTGAAGCGTGATACGGGCACCGCAGGAGGGGTCTCATGAAGGAAGCGCTGAAGCTTGCAGGCCAGCTACTCGCGGCCGTAGCAGTGCTGGCGGTCATCATGTGGAGCATCAGCACGTGGAACCGCGAGCAAAACGAGCGGATCGGGCGCGAGCAAGCGGAGGTAAGGATCGCCGCCATTATGAACAACCCGGCTATCGACGCCCATTTTGCCAAGAACGCGATCACGCTCGCGGACTACAACCGCATCTCCATTGGCGCGACCACTGCCGACGTGGACGCCGTTCTGCAAGGCCGTTGCCCGATTACCGGCGAGAACGTCACCGCCGGCCATTACACGCTAATGATCACCTGCCAGAACCGCGACGGCTCAAACGCTTTGTTTATGATCCAGAACGGTCGCGTCGTGCAGCGCCATCAGCTGGGGCTGTGAACCCTTGACCCCCAACCCGAACCCCGCCTAATTCGCCAACGCGCATCCCCACATCGGCTCGCCCCCTCGAAAAGGGGGCCGCATGCTGTCCGATACCGCCGTCGCCGCGCTCATCGCCGAACGCGACCATCTGCGCGACCAGCTCACCGAAGCCGAAGCCAAACTCTCCGCTTTCCTGCGCCCGTGGATGACCATCGCCTTTGCGAAAGCATTCAAAATGCCGATGAGCCAAGCCGCCCTCGTCGCATCGCTCTACCGCGCCCAGGGCCGGGTCGTGCGGCGTGAAAGCCTCGACCTGGTCGTTCGCGCTTCACCGGCTGAAAATTACGAAACCGACATTTTTAACTTGGTCAAAGTCCGGGCTAGCCAAGTGCGCACAAACCTCAAACGGCGCGGATGCCAACCGCCAGTGATTGAGTGCGCCTACGGCGTCGGCTATCGGCTCCCAATCGACACCCTGCAATGGCTTGAGCCCTTCGCCAAAGCGGAACGCGACCACGCCGAACGCGTTGCTGAAATGTCGGACCACGACTTCGCACTGATCACCGCGCGCAAACTCGAAAGCATGACGCCGCGCGAACGCGTGCGACGCCTGATCCTGCGCGCCGCGATCGCACACGACGTCGCCTATGACGACATCATTGGCAAATCCCAAAACGCCGCCGCTCGGACCGCACGCCGCGACGTGTGGCGCACCCTGCGCTTTGAATACGGCTGGACCTATACCCGCATCGCACGCCTGTTCGGCCGCGATGACGCCACGATATGGAACGCGTTGCATACCGCCGAAAAGGAGCCGCCCCGTGCTGCGTGACATCGCCCGCTTGCCGCAGCTCGTGCACGCCGATCCCGCCGCCGCGCATCTCGTGATGGCAGACGTTCTGCACCGCGCTATTGTCATCGACGCATGCCAACGCGGCGACGGCCCGCGCAACAGCGGCGCCTATTGGCCCGAACGCAGACCCGATTACTACGATTACGACCACGCGCGCGCATCCGACGGCGCCGCTTATGCTGCCGTCCTAGCCTCCTGGGAGCGCGACGGACGCGCATACGCCTCCCGCGAGATCGACGCCGCTTACGCCGTGCTCGACTTGCTTGTCGGCCTGCCACAAACCCGACGCCGCGCCCTCTACCTGCGCGCCCTGCAAGAGCACGCACGACCCGGAGAACGACCATCATGGCGACGCATCGCACACATTCTTAACTGTTCACACGAGGCTTGTCGCACATGGCATTTTGAGGCGGTGCAACACGCTTTGCGCCAAGCCATAATCCGCGCTTGGCACGCCTCACACCAATATCATACCAATAAGACCGATCAGAACGACTTGACGATAAACGCGGATTTGCGCCAAAAAACGCTAGCCTGAAGGGGCACGCGTCGCGACACGACCGAGGCGCTAAAACACCCCACAGGGCGATCCTCCCCAAGCTGCGATAGTCCGCGCCGAACCCACATTCGGCGCGGGCGCTTGCGTTTGGCTATGCACCACAAAACCACTACAGGGGCAAACCCACACGGGCAGGCCCCACAAACGAAACCACTACAGGGGCAAACCATGTTTAAACGTGACCACCGCACTGTGCGCGAACTCGACGCCGCCGTCGCAATGCTCGAAAACCGCTTCCGCGACGTCAGTGCAGGCAATAACGCCGCGCGCACCAACGCCGCCGACGCCGTCGCCGCCGCTGCAAAAGCTACAACCGCCGCCGCCGAAGTGCGCGGAGAAATCAACGCCAAAATCGACGCCGTCGAAGAGCGCCTAGCGACGGCCGAGGTGCGCGCCGCAACCGTTGAAGAGCGCCTCGCCGCAATCCAAAACCACCTCGACGACCTCGTCGGGCAACCCGTCGCTCTCGACTTCGACGAAACTTCCGCCGACGCTGTCGTGTTCGCCGCGGCGGAAGACCAGCCGGCGGCGGCCGAGCCACCTGCCCCGGCTGAGCCGTCGCCGGCTGACGACGAGGCCGACAACGCAACCGACGAAGACCAGGAAGCGACCGACGACACCGACACTGCCGGTCAGGAAGCAGCGTGATGGGCATCCGCAAAACACAGCCGCCGGCCCAGGTCACACCGCTCCGACCAATTACCGCAAGCCAAGATCAAACGCCGCCCGATAAACCGCGGAAGCACACCCGCGAAGAGCTCATGTGCATCCGCATGGGACGCCGCGAAGGGCTCTTGCTCGGCCTCATCCCCGGCTTCGTCCTCGGCATGGTTTTCGCTGTGTCCGCCCTCTTCGTCATCTACCGCGACGGCATCGTTCACGGCCAAGCCCTCGGGGCCGCCGTGGAACAACACTATCAAGCCCGTCTCGACCTCAAAGGGGGGCCGTAGTGGCTCGCAATGGTGGCAAGCCGAAACCACGGAAGCCAACAACTCAAAAAGACCCCAACGCAGCCCGCAAGGCTGCCTTTCTAAAAGCCTTGTCGCAAGGGGTCTCGATCACAGGCTCCGCCAAGGCCGCCGGCGTTGATCGCACAACGGTTTACCAGTGGCGCGACCTCGATGAGGCCTTTGCCGCTGGCTGGGACCAAGCGCTTGAAGCAGGCGCGGACGCGTTGGAGGACGCTCTTACCACCCACGCCGAGCGCCTGACCAAGACGCCGGAGATGGTGGACGGGTCGAACGTCACAGCGGCCATCTTCATGCTGAAGGGGCGCCGCCCCGAGAAGTATCGCGAGAACCACAGAGTAAGCCACGAGGGACAGCTTGCGGTTAGCCACACCGCCACCGAGGACCTTCTCAGCGAGCTTGCTAAGCTCGCTTCCGGTGGACCGACAAAAGGCGATACTTGACCGGTTGACGCCGGAGAAGCGCACCGCGTTAAAGAAGACGTGGCGCTTCTGGGCGCGGGATGAACAACTAGCGCCTGAAGGCGATTGGTCGTGCTGGCTGATCCTGACGGGCCGGGGCTGGGGCAAGACCCGCACCGCGTCCGAGTGGGTGCATGAGGTGGCCGCGCAGGGCATCGGGCCGATCAGCCTGATCGCGCCCACTGCCGCCGACGCCCGTGACGTGATGATCGAAGGGGTCTCCGGCGTGCTGCGAACGCAGCATGCGACGAACCCCTGCAACTATGAGCCGTCGAAGCGCCGCATCACCTGGGCGAACGGGGTGTGGGCGACGACGTTCTCGGCGGAAGACCCGGAAAGCCTTCGCGGCCCCGAATTCGCCGCCGCCTGGTATGACGAGCTGTGCGCTTGGCCGCGGCTTGAAGCAACCTATGAATTGGCCGAGTTCGGCCTTCGCTTAGGCCATCAGCCCCGCAAAGTGGTCACGACCACACCTAAACCGTACCGTGTCTTGCGCGAGCTGATGGCCGACACCGGCACCGTAATCACAAGGGGCCGCACGTTCGACAACCGGGCGAACCTGTCGCCTAAGTTTGTCGAGGCTATTCAAGCCAAGTACGCGGGCACACGGTTAGGTCGGCAAGAGCTTGAGGGCGAAATCCTCGACGACGTGCCGGGCGCCCTGTGGACGCACGCCATGCTCGATGCGCATCGGCTAAAAGAGCCGCCCGCCGACTTGCAGCGCGCGGTGATCGCCATCGACCCGCCGGTGACGACGGGGGAGAAGGCCGACGAGTGCGGCATCATCGCCGCCGCCCGCGGCCCCGGCGATCGGATGCACGCCCACGCTTACGTGCTAGGCGATCACAGCGTGCAGGGCCTGACCCCGGAAGGCTGGGCGCGGCGGGCTGTCGAGGCCTACCACCTGCACCGGGCGGATCGGATCGTCGCCGAGGTCAACAACGGCGGCGACATGATCGAGAGCATGATCAAGCTGGCGGACCCGAACGTCCGGGTCGTGCAAGTGCGGGCGTCCCGCGGCAAGGCGGTCAGAGCCGAGCCGGTCGCCCTCGTCTATGAGCAGGGCCGCGTCCACCACTGCGGCTCTTTCGGCATTCTTGAAGATCAAATGAGCGCTTTCACCCCTGACTTCGACCGCGAGGCCGCAGGCTACAGCCCCGACCGCGTGGACGCGCTTGTGTGGGCGATGACCGACCTACTTCTGGGCTCTGAAATGCCGAGCCCAAGCTTAAGAGGATTTTAGCATGGGCAGTCCCGCAAGCGGCCAACCTGATCAAGCGTCACGCGTGCTTTCCGGTTCGTTTTCCGCAACGGGCCAAAGCGCTGCTGCGGTGTTTTATCAGCGGTTCAACGTGTCAGTGTGGGGCGGCGGCGGCACTTGGGCTGTGCGCATCGAACGCAGCTTTGACGGCGGCACGACGTGGTTGATTGTCGACACCGACGCGGCGGGCACCGACGCCAGCTATTCGTCGCCCTTTAGCGGCGTGATCCACGAACCTGAGCCCGGCGTGCTCTATCGACTAAACTGCACTGCCTACGGCAGCGCGGCAATCCATTACCGGCTGAGCCAATGATCCGGCGTCTGCTGGCGCCCCTGCTTAGCGGCCTGGTCGCAGCGCCGCTCGTCAGCCTGACGTCGTCGCCGTTGGAGCTTGAACAGAGCTTCGCCAACAGCCCGCAAAAAGAAATCCTTTCCCGCGCCGGTCTAGTGGTGATCGGCCGCGATGGTCACAAAGTCATAGGACCCTGACATGACCACGATGAACATCTATGACATGGTGGACACCTGGAACGCAGGCGCCACCACGTTCACCGCCATTCGCATGAACGTCACCGACACCGCCTCCGCCGCGGGCAGCCTGCTCATGGATTTGCAGGTGGGGGGTGTCAGTCAGTTTTATGTCCGCAAAGACGGCTTCACGCGTTCCGCGCAAAACATAGAGGCGGCAGGCGGTAATTTTGTTGGCTCTACAGATACCGGCGGCCTGTTTTTAGGCTCTTCCTCTGATGCGGTGATTCGGAGGGACGCCGCCGACACCCTCGCGCAGCGGCGGGGGACGAGCGCGCAGGCGCATCGCTGGTATCGTTCGTTCACCGACGCGTCCAATTACAGCCGCGTTTATCTGGGTTGGAGTTCATCGACGGCCATCCTCGCCACCGAAGGCGCGGGAACTGGATCGCGCGGAAACATTGCTTTTGGCACTGCCGCCTTGGCGACTAGCGCAACCGTTGGCTATGTGATGATCCCATCCAGCGCGGGAGCGCCTACGGGCGTTCCGGCTGACATTCCGACAGGCCAAGTCGCGCTGCACTATGACACCAGCAACAACAAAATCTACGTCTACAACGGCGGTTGGATTTCAACGGCGGCGCTGACTTAAGGAGACAGACCCATGATTTACACCCTCACCATCACCGAAGAAGTTTACCCCCAGCCCACCGAGCCGCTTGACACCAACGAGGCTTATCTGACGTTCGTGCTTTCGCGTGCGGCGGAAAGCTACCAAAACCAATACGGGACTGCGTCTAAGGAAGCCGGGATTACGGCTGCTAGGGAAGCATTCAACGCCGCCCTGCCAGCCCCACAAGAGGAAGCCGCCTGATGACCTTGGAGCTTACCCCCGCTCAATTCCAGGTGCTCGCTGGCCTGCTTGACGCCGCCATTAAAACCCTCGGCATCCGCGCCATGGAGGATGACGTCGTCAGCCTAATGCAAGCGGTCAAAGCGGCGGCGCAGGCGCAACCCCAGCAGATGGACGAAGCGGCGTGAACGGTGACGTTTTCGCTATGCTCGCGATGTGGGCTGTCGGTTTGTGCACCGGCTACAGCCTCGCTCACATCGTCATGGTCCTGCGGCGGCGGTGATGCGTTGGCGCGACCTGATCCCGCCTGCTTTCTTGCCGCCGACTGAAGAGCCCCTGCAAATTAAGGCTAGCGAAGGCCGGCGCATCGCGACGATGCACCGGGTCGGACAGCCGACTTGGAGCCCTGCGGAATATCGCAAGCTTTTGCCGCGCTTTCGGACGAACCCGATCGTGTATCGAGCCACGCGGCTGATCGGTCAGGCGGTGGCGGGGATTGACCCTGTGATTACTGTGGGCGACGTGGATCAGTCGGACCTGCCGGAACGGCGCCGCCATCCCGCCGCCAAGCTGTTTCAGTATCCCAATGCCGAGGACGATCGGCAAAGCTTCTTCGAGGCCTTAGCTGGCTTTTACGCGCTTTCTGGCGAAGCGCCCGTTGAGCTGGGCATGGGCGTCATGGACCCCGTGCAGATGTACGCCCTGCGGCCGGAATATCTCGAAGTTATCCAAGGCCCGGACGGTTGGCCGATGGCTTATGTCTACCGCGCCAACGGCGGGGTGAAGCGCTGGGACGTCAACATAGAGCTAGGCCAGCAACGCTTTTTGCTCATTAAGGCGTTCAATCCGTTATCGGACATTCGCGGGCAGGGCGGGCTCGAGCCGGTCGCAAAAGACCTCGATATGTTCGAGGCCGCGCGCGACTACGCAAAGGCGCTTTACGACAACGGCGCGAGGCCAAGCGGCGCGCTGGTCGTGAAAGGCAACGAAGACGGCGGGCAACGGCTTACCGACAAGCAATATGAAGCGCTTAAGGCGCAGCTTGAAGAGCGCACTGGACCAAAGGCGGCGGGCAAGCCCCTGCTTTTGGAAGGCGGGCTTGAGTGGGAGCAATTCGGGCTGACCAGCGTGGAGATGGAAGGCCAAGCGCAGCTTAGCGACGCTGGCCGGCGGATCGCCTTGGGCTTGGGCGTACCGCCGATGCTTCTAGGCATCCCCGGCGATAACACCTATTCCAACTATCAGGAGGCTAACCGCGCCTTCTATCGCGACACGGCGATCCCGATCGCCAAGCGCCTCTATGGCCAGATCGGCCGCTGGTTGGCCGCGGTCACAAACACGCCGGACCTGCAAGTAACGATCGACGTCGACCAGATCCCCGCGCTGGCGGACGAGGTGTCGTCGAAATGGCAGAGGGTTGTGGGCCAAAACAGCGCGCCGTTGACCTTGAACGAGCAGCGCGCGGCTTTGGGTTACGAGCGGCTCGCGCCGGAGATCGGCGAGCGCATCTACATGAACAACTTTAACGTGCCGATCGACACGCTGGTCCGCACCAGCGAAGAGGGCGTCACCGAGGCCGAGCTGCGCAACGTGTCGACCGAGCTAACAGTGCAATATCAGATGCAGAACCCGGCCTTCGATCCTGCGAAGGACGCCGACGGCGACATGCAGAGCGGCGACGGGACGGCGGCGGACAGTGGGCGGGCCGCCGCTTGACCCTTACACGGTCGCCTTCTGGCGGCCGATCCAGGCGCAGGAGCTGGCGTTAGAGCAGGAGATCGCCGAGGCGCTGGATCAGTGGGGCCGCCCCGGCATCGGGCAGTGGCTCAAGCATCGCTGCACGTCGCGGCTCTTGGCCGTGCTCGACCACGTGGTCATGCTGGAGCGCCGCGTGATCGGCGCAATGGAGGCCAAGGACGCGACGACGTTTCGAGCGCAACGCATCGAATGGGCGCAGACGCAAGGGGCGGCCATGGTCCGCCGGATCACGGACGCGCAGCGGGCGGCGATCCGGTCGGCGGTCAGCGCCGGCACGACGGCAGGACGGGGCGAGATTTTGGTCGGGCGCGACATAGCGCGAGACGCAGGTCTTCCGCGGTCACGGGCGGAAATGATCGCCCGGACGGAATTGCACAACGCGGCGACCTACGCGGCCGAGCAGGAGGCGCGGGCCGCCGTGCGCCGCGGGGCGAACCTTGTGAAGGTGTGGACCGCGGCCATGGACGCCCGCACGCGCCTAACGCACCGCAAGGCCAACGGCCAAGTGCGCGCGATGGATGAGGCGTTTGTCGTCGGCGGCGCCCGAATGATGCGGCCAGGCGATCCGCGCGGGCCAGCAAGAGAGGTGATCCGATGCCGGTGCGTCGCGCGTCACATGCCCCGCATGCAAATCGGTGACGATCGGCAGCGGCGCGCTGTGGTTTTCGTTGATTGGGCCGTGCGGCAGGCCGAGCCCGCGCAAGCGCTCGGGCGGATGCTAACAGAGATGGACCCCATGCTGGCGCGGGTCGTGCGCCGGGAAGCCGAGCGCCGGCGGATCACGCCGATAGCGCCGATCGCGCCCGTGCCAGGTCTAAGCGCAGGCGTAAGCGCCGAAGAGGGAGAAGACGGTGAAACTTGAGCTTTACGCCCTTGAGGTCAAGCGCCGCCGAGGCGGAGTGCAAGGCCCGTCTTCCGCCGCGCGGCGGGCGGACGCGATGGCGCGACGCAAGCCAAAGCGCGGGCGGCCGAAGAAAGACAAGTACGGACTGCGGACAACTGGGCGCTGGCGCACAAGCCGCGGCATGCGGCGCGAGGTGCAAAGCGGGCTTGCAGATATGCGCCGCCGCAAGCGCCGCCTCGGGCCAAGCGCGTCGCAATATCAGGGGTGGAGCAGCGGCACGAGCAGGCGGCATTTTAACAATGAGCGGCGAGCGATCACGGATGCGGCTAGGGGCTTGTTCTAATGCAGATTGACCACGCGCCCATCGTCGAGCTCGACCTTAAATCGGTAGCCGAAGACGGCATTATCGAAGGCTATGCAAGCCGCTTCGGCGAACGCGATCGCGGCGATGACATTGTCGAAGCGGGCGCCTTCAAAAAACACCTGCGCGGCAAGAAATCCGGTCGCATCCCAATGCTGTTCGGACACGACCAAAGCAAGCCGCCGGTAGGCGTGTGGACCGAGCTACGCGAAGACGCGGTCGGCTTGGTCGCGAAAGGGCGGATCATCACGGCGAGCGACTATGGCCGGCATGTCTATGAGCTGTTGAAAGCCGGCGCGGACATGGGCCTGTCGATCGGCTACCGGACCAAGGTCGCCGAGCACGACACGAAGAAGGGCGTGCGCCTCCTGAAGGAAGTGGAGCTTGCGGAGATCAGCCTCGTGCCAATCCCGATGCTCGACACCGCGCGGATCACAAGCGTCAAAGGCGATACGCCGGACGCGGATGAATGGGCTTGGATCGGCGACCACAAGGCCGCCATCGAGGCGCTAGAGAGCATGGCGGATTTTGAGCGCCGTCTGCGGGCTTTTGTAAGCCAATAAACAAAGGAGACCACAGTGAAGCACCAAACGGCGGCCCGCCTCAGGGCCGGCGCAAGCCCGCTTGCGCTCGAAACAAAAGACGCGGGCAGCGGTTCAGTCGTGCTTGAGGTCAGGCAGATGCAGGACAAAATCCTTGGCATCCTGCAAGACGAGCGCAAAGCGAACGACGATCGCTTGAAGGGCATTGAAAAGCGCTTTGACGACGTCGTGACGCAAGAAAGGCTCAAGCGCATTCAGGACGCGTTCGACGAGCACAAATCCGCCCTTGACGCGCGTCTTGTCGAAATGCAGCGCGCGGCGCGCGCGGAAGCGAAAGCCGACGGGCAAGACCGAGACCAACGCCTGAAGGATTTGCGCGACTTTGAGCGCGGCGCACAAGATTTGTGGTTTCGCAAGGGCGATGCAAGCTTGATCTACAAGAGCGCGGCGGAGGCCGAGCGGCTTGAGCTGAAAGACATGACCAGCGTCGTCGCCAGTGACGGCGGCTATATGGTGATGCCCGAGCAGGAAGCCGAGTTCCTGGACATCGTGCTTGAAATGTCGCCCATGCGCGACATTTGCCGCGTCACCAACATCGGCACGCGCGAGCTTGAAATCCCGGTCAATCGCAAGGGGCTGAACGTCGCGTGGATCGGCGAGCTGCAAACCCGCACGGCGACCAACACGCCGACGCTGTCCAAGCGCAAATTCACGGCGCACGAGCTCTATGCTTACCCCACCGTGACCAAGGCGCTGCTTGAAGATGCGATGTTCGACGTCGAAGCCTTCATCTTTGAAGAGGGCGCAGAAGCGTTTGCGCAAGAAGAGAACCGCTGCTTCGTCGAAGGCACGGGCGTCGAGCAGCCCCGAGGTTTTTTGACCCACAGCACCACGGCGGTCGGTTCCTACACCGCGACCATTTGGGACAGCTTGTCGGTCCGCGGCACCGGCGCCTCAGGCGCTTTCGCAACGCCGACGACCACGACCGGCGCGGCCGACGCTCTGATTAACCTCGTCTTTGACCTGAAGCCGATCTACCGGAGCGCCGCGACCTGGGTCATGAACCGGCGCGTACAAGCCGCGGTGCGCCTCTTGAAGGACGTCGACGGCCGCTATCTGACCGAGACGCACGGGGGCATCAACGGCACGCCGCTTTACACGTCGCTGTTAGGCTTCCCCATCGTCGAGATGGACGAAATGCCCGACATTGGCGCCGGCACCTTGTCGGTCGCCTTAGGCGACTTCGCCCGCGGTTATCAGATCGTCGATCGCATCGGCGTGGAGATTGACCGGGACGACAAGACCGCGCCCGGCTTCGTCAAATTCCCGATGCGTCGTCGTGTCGGCGGCGACGTGCGCGATTTTCATGCAATCAAGCTGCTTCAGTTCTCGTAAGGAGGGGCATCCATGTACCAGACCCTTGATCGCCCCACATTGGGGCAACTGATCGTCCCGGCCGTGTTAACGGCGGACAACACCCCGCTTGCCGTCGACCTGCGCGGCTTCCAAGCGTGTGGGGTGCTGCTCAGCCACGGCGCGGGCGGCATCACGTTCACAACCACGAACAAGATCGAGTTTGTGTTGCGACACGGGGACACCGCGACCGTCGCTAACCACACAGCGGTTGCGGCGACCGACGTGGCTTTGCCAAGCGGCCAAACGTGGGCGACGGGCGGCATCATCCGCAGCTTCACGGCGGCGGTTGCGGACGCTGGCGTCATCTATCTCGGCGACTATGTCGGGACGAAGCGCTACATTAGCTTGCTGGCCGACTTTAGCGGCACGCATGGCGTGGGCACGGCTTTGTCGGCGACCGCGTATCGCTCGCGCGCGGCGGCTATCGGCTGATGCGTGTGCGCGTGACGAAGACGTTTCGGGGGGCCGCCGATGGGCGGTCCCTGCGAGACTATGAGCTTGGCGACGAAATCGAGCTTGAGGACAAGGCGGACAGGACCGTGTTCACCGGCTTCGTTCGCGGGCTCTTGGAAGCCGGCAAAGTCGAACCCCTGGACGCCGAGGCAAAAGCCTTGGCGCCAACTCCGAAGAAAGGCAAGGGCGATGTCTCCTGAGCTGTACGTCTTGGAAGTGAAGCGCTCCCGGTCGTTCCGGGGCGTGCGGATGAGTAGCCGTCAACGTCGCATCGTGGCTGGCGCGGAAAGCGATTCGTCCCTGTCGGCCAGTCGCGGGATGGCGCAGCTGCGCGGCGTCACTCGGCAGCTAGAGGATCAAGGTGCCGGGGACTACTACGCTTCTCGCGCGATTAGTCAGCAGGCGGTGAGCCGCCGCTTGCGCGCCGCCGGAAGTGGCGGGCCGAGCAAAACTCAACTTAATCGCTTGATGACGGCCTCTCGGCGCACGCAGCGCGGGCGCAATCGCATGTGGGCCAACCGCATGCAGAGCTACGGCGCGCGGTTTTGATCCTCTACGCGCAGACGGTCGCTCCGGCGGCCGAGCCTCTCTCAGCGGCGGATTTGCGCGCCCATGCCCGGATCACAGACACGAGCGAGGACGCGCTGCTGACGGCTTACTTGCTGGCGGCGCGGACCGCCATCGAGCAGCGTCTAGGCACAGCGCTAATCACGCAAACATGGACCGCCTCGCTGCGCGCGTGGCCGTCGCCCTCCGGTTCGCGCCGGGTGGTCGATGAAGACGATTTGTCCATGCTGTTCTATCTGTCGAGCCTTAGCGGCGGGGAGGGGCATTACCGCATCCCGCTTCGTCCGGCGCCCGTGCAAAGCGTCACAAGCGTGACCGTCGACGGCGTGGCGCTTGATGCCGCTTTATGGCGGCGGGTCGGCGACGAGGTGCATGTGTCGACAACGGCCGCTAGGCCCGCCGAGACGATGGCGACCGCCGGCATCGTGGTGACGTTTGTCACCGGCTACGGCAACGCCGCCGCGGCCCCTGCGCCGCTTGTGATGGCCCTGCGCCTGTTGGCGGCGCACTTGTACGAAAACCGAGAGGCTACGGCACCGGCGGAGATGGCGGTCGCCGCTTTGCCTTTGGGCGTCGACATGCTGTTGCGGCCCTATGAGCACATGAGGGGCCTCGGGTGAGAGGCGGCGCCTTGCGTCACAGCGTGCAGCTCCAGAACGAAACCCGCGCGCGTGACGCGTTTGGCGGGGTGACAGAGACGACGACCGCGCTTGCGACCGTGTGGGCCGACGTGCGGCCGGTGGAGCCTGAAGAGCGCTTTGAGGCGCAGGCGCTAAGCGTGCGCCCGTCGCACCGGGTTACGATCCGGTTTAGATCGGACGTCAAACAGGGCCAGCGCCTTGTGTACGGCGGGCGCACGTTTAACGTGCTGTATGCCTACGATCCCGACCAACGGCGGCGCGAGCTTAAGCTGCTTGTGCAGTCGGAGACGCCGGGATGAGGGTCCGGGCGGAGGTGACAGGAGCGCAAGCCACGGTAAGCGGCTTGCGCGCCGTGTCGCCGCGCATGCAAGCGGCGATCGTGGCGGGCTTGGAAGACGCGGCGCAGGCGGTAGCGAGCGAGGCGCAGCGGCTTGTGCAAGACCCGCCAAAGACGGGGCGGATTTACACGACGCGTTTCTGGACCGACAGCGCTGGCCGGTTGCGTCCGGGTAAGCCGCGCGTGCCGCACCAAGCATCGGCGCCAGGAGAGGCGCCGGCTACCGACACAGGCAACCTCGTGAGCCTGATCGTGGTCAATCAGGTTAACGCGGTCGACTACTCCATCGAGATTGAAAGCCAAGCGGAATACAGCCGCTTTCTTGAATACGGCACGCGCAAGATCGCCCCGCGGCCGTTTATGCGGCGCGCTTTGCAATCCATGCAAGCGCGCATCTTTGCAATTTTCACAGCGAGAGTTCGGCAGGCTACACCGTGAGCGCCGCCGCTGAATTTATGAAGGCGATTTTCGCCCGCTTGAACCAAGACGCGACGCTTAAGACGCTTCTGGAAGCAGGACGCGGCAGCGCGCTGACCTTGCCGCTTCCGATCTTCGCCAACATGGCGCCGCCGTCCGAAGTCTTTCCGTACCTGACATTCAACCAGGTCGCCGCGACCGAGTTCGACACGTCGAGCACCTATGGGCGCGAAGTGCAGATCGACGTGCATGTCTGGTCATACAAGCAAAGCCCGGCTGAGACCTATGGCCTCTTGAGCCGAGTGGAAACCCTTTTGCGGGGCGCGGCGCTGACTTTGCCCGCCCCGTATCACCCTGTCCTGGTCATGCTCGAACAATCCCAGGTCGAGCTAGACGAAGACGGTCGCACTTTCCACGGCGTCGCCACCGCGCGCGCCCTCATCACTGAAGGAGCATAGACCATGCCTGCTGCTAAGGGCGCAGCCCTCACCTTGGAAGCGCTGACCACTGCGCCAAGCACTTACACCGCGATTGCAGGCTTGCGCACGCGGTCGTTTACGCAGAACCGTGAACAGGTGGACGTTACCCACGGCGATCACACTAACCTGCACCGCCGCCTGCTGGCCGCGGGCGGCGTGTACCAGATGAGCGTTTCGGGCAACGGCATATTTGAAGATGACACGGCCTTCGCCTTCATCGAGCCCAAGGTGAGGGACGGCGCCGAGTTTCCCGCGCGGATCACCTTGCCGGGATATGGCACTTACATCGGCAATTTTGTCTGCACGAGCCTCGAAAACAACGGCGAATACAACGGCGCCGTGCAGTTCTCGATGACGCTCGAAAGCGCCGGCACCATCACCTTCACCGCAGCTTAGTAAGGGGGCGACCATGCCTAAGATCGGAAAATGGGACCAGGGCGAGATCACGACGGACGAGGGCGCGAGCGCCGTCGCTTACTTTGTGATGAACAAGGACGGCGTGACCGCGCGGGTGCAGTGCGCCCTTTCGCTCCGCCTCGGCCAGACCTTGACCGACGACGACGGTCACAAGTGGGTCGTCACCGATTTGAACAACAACAGCGAGGGCTACTCCTGGGCGACCGTCGCGCCGTTGCAAAGCGCGCAGGCCGCGCAAGTGGCGGCGGCCACCGCTGCCCCGTCACCCCCGCCGCCGCCTGTGAGCACCACCGTCGAGGCCGGTGAATGAACCCGCTGCGCAACGAGTACCGGATCGAGGTCGGCGAGCATGCGCTTGTCGGCAAGCTGGACCTGACGTTGCTGAAGAGCCTCGAAGGGGCGCTTGGCGCGCGCAGCGTGCAGGACATTGGCCGGATGCTGGCGGACCCAAGCGCTGAGCAGATGGTCGCCACCATCACGGTGGCCGCCAACGGCGCGTTAACGGCGGAGCAGGTCGCCACGCTGCCCTTGTGGGAGGCCATGGGCATCCTGCAGGGCTTCGGCGAGGTGTTCACCCAGGCTTTCGCTGCCCCGGAGGGTGAGCAGAGCAAGGGAAAGCCCGGAAAGAAGAGCCCATCCCGTGGCGTGACTGGATCGGCTTAGGCATCGGCCTGATCGGGCTGCGGCCGGATGATTTTTGGGCGCTCGGCGTGTCCGAGTGGTTCGCCGTCGTGGACGGCTGGGCCAAGCAATACCCTGAGAGCGAGGGCTCCGGCAGCGGCGTCAAGCCGATCGACCGGGACGAGTATGACGACATTTGGGCGAGCGCGCGCGAGACGCAGCGCAAGGCGGGGATCATCCACTGATGGACGCAGTGCTTTACGCCCTGGAGATGAAACTCCTGCGGCGCAGCAGCAGCGCGCAACGCTCTCGCTTCGGCCGCATCCGCCGGGCGCAGGGTGGGGCGGACCCCCGCTTCGCTGACCGCCTGCAACGCGCCGAGCGCTATCTCGGGCGCCGTGCGCGCCGGGGGCAGCCGCCGACGCAAGGGTCGCCGCGAGGGCAGAAGCCCGCCACCGACACCCGCAAGCTGATCCGCAGCTTGGGCGGCAGCACCGCCCCGGCCCGCTATTCAATGAGCACGGAGAAGGCCAAGCGCGAGCTTGTCCGCCGTGCCGCCGCCGGTGACGCCGCCGCCGTCGCCTATCGTCGCCGGGCTTTGCCCAAGGAGATCGAGTTCATGCGGCGCCTTGAAGCGCAGGGCGACTTCCGCCGCGCGCAACGCACGTATCTGCGCCAGCTTGAGAAAGAGTTTGAGCGCCTTGGGGGCCGTCGATGACCACTGCCGGCACCGTAGGCGTTACGATCCAGGCCGAGGGCCTCGCGCAGTTCCAGGCCACGATGCAGGCCATGGCCGCGTCTGTGCAAGCGGCGACGACCCGCATCGAGGCCGCGACCGCTTCCATCGGCACGGCTTTCGAGCGCGACGTCGGCGACCAAGTGGAGCGCGCCGAGCGCCGCACGGTGCGGGCGATCGACAACATGGGCGCGCGGCTGCGCACGTTCTCGCGCTCCATGATGCACGCGGGCATGATGGGGTCGTTCGCCGCGGGCTTCGGCGGCTTCATGGTCGGCCAGGCGCTCTATAACAGCATCGGCACCTTTGAAGAGCAGATGGCGATCCTTGGGGTCGTCAGCGGCGAGACCGGCCGGCAGCTGGAGCTGACCGCGCAACAAGCCGAGCAGTTGGGCGCGTCGTCGGCCTTGAGCGCGACGCAAGTGGCGCAAATCCAGGTCGAGCTTGGCAAGCTCGGCATGAGCCTGTCGATGGTGCGTGAGATGACCCCGGCGGTCACCGACTTCGCCATCGCCTCCGACATGGCGGCGGAGCGGGCGGCGGAATTTGCCGGCGCGTTGACCAATACGTTTGGCATTGCTGCCCAGGACATGGGCCACGCGATGGACGTGGTCACGACGGCGGCCAATATCTCAGCGGCGGACGTCGACGAGATGGCGTACACGTTCCGGTATGCGGGCTCGGCCGCCCGCGCCGCAGGGTGGAGCTTGCAGGAAACCGCCGCCGCCGCAGCGCTCATGAGCAATGCCGGCCTAGACGCCTCCGTTGCTGGCACGGCTCTGCGGTCAATCCTGACCGACATTGTGGCCCCGACCCGCATGGCGCGGGAGCAGATGCGCGCGTATGGGCTCGACCTGCGCAACGCGGACGGCTCGGTGCGCTCGCTGCAGGAGGTGCTCGAAGAGGTCAGCGACCTGCCGGTCGATGCCATCGCCCGCATCTTCGACATGAACAGTTCGACGGCGATCCTCGCCATGCGCGAGCTGTCGTATATGCTGCCCGACCTGTACGAGGGCTTGCAGAACGTGGACGGGGCGACACAGCGTCTCGCGGACGCCCGCATGAGCGGGCTCACGGGGGCGTTCCGGGAGTTGGCGGGCGCCTTCGAGAGCCTGTTGATCGCGATGGGGCAGGGCGGCCTATCGCAAATGCTACAAGACTTTGCGGGGTCTTTGTCCACGTTGGCGTCTAACTTGTCTAAGACAAGTGCAGACACACTGATGCTGGTCGCCGCGATTGCCGGCATTGCGATTGCGCTCGGTCCAGTCATGCTCGCGGTCGGCGGCCTGATCGCTCTGTTGACTTCACCTGTTGGCTTGGCGGCGTCACTGGTGGCGGCAGGCATTGGCGCTGCCATTTTCAACCAGATCGCAGCCGAGGTGCGTGGCACACAAACCGCTATGGAAGCGACCCGCGAGCCCATGGAGCGGATCGTCGAGTTGACGGCGCGGCTGTCCACAGAGACCGGAGAAGCGGCAGATAACACTCGCCGTCTTGTGCGCGAGCGCCTGCGTCTTCTTGAGACGCAAGTAGCAGAAGCTCGCGCGGCTCGTAACGCCATCCAACGCGAGCAGAATGAGTCGCTCGGCGGCCGTGTCGGCTCGCAGATTTCCGGCTTCGTAATGTCGCCCTTCATGGACACGCGGGAAGAGCGCCTCACCCAAGCCGAAGCGCACCTGCGAACCCTCGAAGAGCAACTGCAAACGGCGCGCGCCGCGTTTGTGGACGCTAACCATGATGCGTTAGCCAACAGCCAAGGCGACGGCCCTGCCCAAGAGGCCGCCGCCCGCGCCGCAGCCCAAGCCGCAGCCGCCAACGCCCAAATGCGCCCCGCCATCGACCCCTATGCCCTAATGGGCGGCGGCAGCCCGGCGCAGCAGGCGCGGCAGCAGGTGGCGGACCTGAACGCGCTGGCGGAAGCCGCGCGGAACGGGGCGAAGGCGTTCGAAGAGCTGAGGGTCGCGCAAGGGCTGCGGCCGAACGGCACAGGCGAGGTCAGCCCCGCCATGATGGAGCAGGCGCGCGCGGTCATCGCCGCGCAGAACGCGCTCGCCGTCGCCCAGAACGGCTCTCGCGGCATGCTCCAGGGGCGCCGCGATCCGGTGGGCGAGCTTCAGAAAGAGATCGACCGCTCGATCCAGCGGACCACGGAGATGATCGCAGCCACCGGCGGCGGCTCGAGGTCGCTTGAGCGTGCGCGGATCGCCGCCGAGCTAATGGACAAAACCCGCGGCCTAAGCGCGGCTGCGGCCGACGAAATGGCGACGGCTATTGAGGCGGTCAATCATCGCTTCGCCGAAGCGCAGGAACGCATGGGGCGCATGAAAGCAGCTTTTAAGAGCATTGGCGACTCTGTGGCCGGCGCGTTTGAAAACGCGATCTTAGAAGGCCGCAAGCTAAGCTACTTCATGCGGTCGTTAGCGCGGGACATCGCCGCGATCGTGTTGCGGAATATGGTCACCGCGCCGCTCGGCAACGCCATTACTGCGGCGCTTGGCGGCATGTTTGGAGGCGGCAAAGCCGCGGGCGGCTTGGTGTCTCCTAACCGCATGTACATGGTCGGCGAGAAAGGCCCCGAGCTATTCATGCCGGCGACGCCGGGTCGGATCCTGTCGCACGGCGCCCTTGCTGGCGGCGCGGGCGGCGCTGTGGTGCAGCTGAATTATGCTCCAGTCATCGACGCCCGCGGGGCCGACGCCGCCGCTGTAGCGCGGCTGGAGGCGGGGCAGACGGCCATTGTGGCGCAGTTTGAACCGATGGTGCATCGGGCGGTCCAGAACCTTCGGGCGCGGCGGAAACTCTAAGCATGGCAATCTCCTATCCTCGGACGATGCCCGCGATCGGGTATCGAACGATCAGTTTCGAGCTAATGCGCAACCAAGCCGTCAGCGCCGAGCGCGGCGGGCCGATGCAGGCGGTGGACCGGGGGCCGCCTCGGTGGTCGGCGTCCTTTGAAAGCGGCAACCTGTCAATGGAGGACTTCGGCGCGTTGCGGGCGTGGCTCGCGTCCCTGCGCGGCGCCAGCAAGACTTTTGTCGGCTTTGACCGGGCGCGGCGCCTGCCCCTGTCGGGCCAAAACGCAACCCCGTCAAGCTGGACGGTCAACACCAATCGAGACGAGATCACGCTTAACGGCGTCGGGACGCTGCGGCTACAGCCGGGGGACTATATCGGCTTGCATTGGTCGAGCGGGGCCAAGCGCTCGCTGCACCGGGTGCTCGATGATGCAACGGCAAGCGCCGGCACCGGGACATGGACCGTTGAGCCGGTCGTGCCGGCTTACGTCACCAGCGCCACGGCGATCGTCGTTGATCCGAGTTGCATCATGCGGATCGTGCCGGACAGCGCGCAGATCAGCAGCATGATGGGTCGCTACGGGACCGTCAGCTTCCAAGCCGTGCAGGTGCTCGAAGCATGAAAACCTTGAACAGTTCAGCGCTTGCGGCCCTTGAAAGCGGCGAATGCGTAATTGCGGGCGCGGTGCAATTGACCTTCAGTACGACCTATCGGTTTTGGTCGGGCGTCGGCGACCGCACCTATGACGGCCAGACCTTTGTCGGGGTCGATGCGCCCGTCCTTATCGTGCCAATCACGTCCGAAGCTGGCGCCGGCACCGACGGCGTGCAGATCGGCGTGTCGGCTCTCGACACTACAATTGCGGCCAGCATTGACAGCGAAAACTACCACCAAAAGCCCGCCATTTTGTGGCGGTGGATATTTTCCGCCGATGGCCTGACCCTGCTTGACGGCGAGGTGTTCTTCCGCGGCCGCGTCGATACGGTGACAATCCGTGAGGAGACGCCTGGTCAATCGGCCCTCGTCTTTGCGATCGAAGGCGCAGGGCGGGACATGGACCGCCGCGGCGCGCGCGTAAGGTCCAACACCGACCAGCGCGTGCTGGGCGGCTCGTCAGACGGCGGCATGAAGCACATCTCAACGGCGGGCATCCGCTCGCTCTACTGGGGTCGGGCGGTGCCCGCGACGGCCATAGGCGCGAGCGTTGGCGGCGTGTCTCCCTTCGGGCCTGGAGGCTTGACCACAATGCAGGTGCGCTCTTGAGGCCTGCCGATTGGCCGGAGCGGCTTGAAGCCTTTTTGCGCGCGCGAAACGTGCCCTTTGCGTGGGGGCCGCAAGACTGCGTGACGCTGACCGCCGACTGGGTCCGGGCATGCATAGGGCTTGATCCCGCCGCGCGCTGGCGCGGGTGGAATACAGCGCGGCAAGCTCTGGCGACAATCAAGGAGGCAGGGGGCCTGCGGGCTGGGTGGGGCTTGGCCCTCCCTGAGATTAGCCCCGGCTTAGCCCGGCGCGGCGACGTTGGGCTGATCCTGATGGGGCGGCGTGAGGCCAGTGTGATTGTCGAGCGGGAGACGGTGGTCGGCGCTGGCGCGCTAGGCTTGGAGCGCTTGCCGCGCGCTCGGCTCATTGCAGCCTATCGAGTGGACTAATGCCGCAGATTGCCGCCGCCATCACTGCCGTTGCGGTTAAAATCGCGACCGCCATCGGCACGGCGATCGCAGCGTTTGGCGTGCCCGCCTACACCGCCGGCTGGATTGGCGGCATGATCGTGAAATTTGGCAGCACGATCGCGTTGACTTGGGCCACCTCGAAGCTGTTGGCCCCCAAGCTCGACAACATCGGGGCCCGGCAGGCCGACGTGTTGGAACTGTCCCTCGGCGAGCATCCGCGCGAGGCGATCTTCGGCAGGGCGGCTACCGGCGGCTCGCTTATCGACGCCTTCAACTGGGGCGGCAGTCAGAACGACTGGGAAGCCATGGTCATCGCGGTCGCAGACCATGAATGTCAAACCCTGGTCGGCTTCTACATCGACGGCAAATACGTTGCTTTCACCGGCGACGGCAACGTCAGCGGCTACAGCGACAGCAACGGGTCGGCTTTGCAGGTGTTCTTTCTGCCGGGCACCATGACGCAAACGCTGCCGGCGACCGTGGGCGCCGGTCCAAACGCTATGAGCTTTGTGTCGGCGAGCGGCGGGCGCTGGACCGCGGACGACCGCCTGCTCGGCGTGGCCGCTGTCATCGTCTGCTACCGCTTTGCGCCCGACATTCTGGGCGGCCGTCCGTCCTTCCGGTGGGTGGTCGACGGCCTTAAGTGCTACGATCCGCGCAAGGACAGCACCGTTGCGGGGGGCTCGGGCTCGCATCGTTGGGACACGCCGTCCACCTATGAGTGGACTGAAAACGCCGCCGTTTGCCGTTACAACTACTTGCGCGGCGTGTGGTCACACAACCAGCTGATGGTCGGGCCAGGGCGCAGCGCGGAAGAAGCGCCGCCTGAAGACGTGATCGCCGCCGCCAACATCTGCGACGAGGACGTGACCCTAAAGGCCGGCGGCACGGTCAAGCGGTACACGGTGAGCGCTGTGGTGCGGGCCGATGAGCCCTGGATCGACGTCGAAGAGGCGTTCGCCGCCGCCATGGGCGCGGAGCTGATCGAGCGCTCGGGCGTCATCGTTATCGACCCCGGCGCGGCGAAGACCGTCGCCAAGACGTTCACCGACGACGCCCTGTTGCAGGGCTTCCCGGTCGAGGTGCAAGCGAAGCTGTCGCGGCGCGAGTTGGTCAACACCGTCACCGCGACCTACGTGGACCCGACGCAGGCTTACGAGGAGCAGACCTCGCCAATACGGCGCAATCTGACCGACATCACAAACGACGGCGAGGCCCGTGACCGGCCTCTTGCTCTGCGGTTCGTGACCAGCGGCAACCAAGCGCAGCGACTGGGTGAGATTGAGCGGCGCAAAGCGCGGCTTCAACGCACGGCAACCGTCACGCTAGGCCCGCGCTTCTCGGTGCTCGAAGTGGGCGACTGGGTGACGTGGCAGGGGTCGATTTACACACCGGGGGCAAGCGCTACAGAGATCGTGTCTCGATCAGGCGCGGTGATCGTGTCCCGGTCTGGCGCAGACATTGTGTCCAGCGTCGACACCAGCGGGTTAAATCGCACCTACATGGTGGTCCGGGCGGAGGTAAACGACGCCCAGCAGATTACGCTCGGGCTTCGGGAGATTGCCTCTAGCGTCTACAGCTGGACCCCTGCGACCGATGAGCTAGACACCAACAGCGCGGCCTATATCGGCTCAGACCCGCCTAGCGGCTGGCTAAGCGGGCAGCAAGCAATTGATTGGTCGGACGTCACCGGGTCGGGCCGCCCGGCCGACAATGCAACCGTGGGCGCCACAATCGGGACGGACGTGCGCCGCCCCGTTGGCACTATCCCGACGCTTAATGAGCTCGAAACGTCTCTCGGCACGGCGGCCGACTTCACCGGCCGCCAGTGGGGCGCCACAGCCACCGAGGGGCAGGCCAGCAACGCGCAAGTTCCGCTTGGTGAAAACATCCTTGCCAATTCTCATTTTCAATTCGGAATAGAGCAGTGGCAACTATATTATTTCGGATCGTCAAGCCAAGCCGTGCTCTCCTACACGTCGGCGGGCCGATTGCGACTGTCCAGCGCGTCGCCAAACACTAACTGGACTGTAGCAAGCTTTGGCCCGGCCGATGGAAGTTCCCTGCGATCCGGTCGCAAGCTTTTTCGCGTCATCCCAGGGCAGGTGGTTGCGGGGCGATATAGGGGCACAGTTGAGGGTGGAGTTAACCGATGGGCGCCCTACGCGCGGTTTTTGAATCAGGATCAAAGTCTTGAAAACGCCGGGAGCGCGTGGCTTGACAATATCGGAAACGTAAACGCGTCCAGCGCCGAGGGCGGCGGCCGCGTCACGGTTCCGGCGGGCGCATACTGGCTGGAGGTGGAAATCTACGCAATCGACGACGCAAGCACAACCACCGGCGCAATCGAGGTTGAGGCCATCGCGGTTTTTATTCTTCCGGCTGGCCATCAGGGCATTCCCGCTATCGCCCCCGGCCCGAGCCAGCAATATCGCGCCGACTTGACCGGCTCGAACACCGCCGCCGATTTCGCGGGCCGCGGAGGTTTGGCCACCGCAAATTACTACCGGCAGTCCACCGACCCCGGCGCGGTGGCGGAGGGCTCGTTATGGACAGACACGAGCGGCACTAGTGAGGTTGTCAAGCAGCGCATCGGCGGCGCTTGGGTAACGATCGCCAACAACTCTGTGGGCCTAACAGATGCCGAGCGGACCCGATCGGGCGATGACTTCGGCACATGGAGCAGCGCGGGCACAAGCTGGACCCCGGCCGGCTCTTTTGACATCACCAATATCGGCTCCGGCGGGCGCCTAGATTACGCCCTCCAACTCAACGGCAACGGCGCGACGCTTTCAACCGGCATCGTCTTTAACGGCGAATGGCGCATTTTGTCGGGCGCATCCGTAATCGCCACGAGCACCTTTACGGCTAATGGCGCAAGTGACCCGATTATTACGCCCGCAGAGGCCAGCGGCGGCGGCATTTCCAACCCATCCAGCGGGACCGTGACCTACACCTTGGAGATGCGTCGCGCTTCAGGAGCCAACGAGATCAGCGATCTTGGCTGGTCGCTCTTTGTAAGGAGAACGCCTTGACCGCGACCCCTTCCGCAACCCCTCTCGGCTGGCTTGAATGCCGGGCCGCAATCATCGCTTGGAGCCTTGACGAAGCCCAAGACCTGCCCGCCGAAGCGCGCGCCGCTTTGGCCGCGGCGCTTAATCAGTGGAACGTGCCAGGCGGTGACTACGTTGTCGGCGCCGCCGCCGCGCTTCTTCCGGTTGCGGACGATTTGAGCGACGCCGGCAAAGCCCGCCTAATCGAAGCGCTGGAATGCATTGCCGCGTGCGGCTGGGCCGGCCTGCTTGGCGCGCGCATCGGCGAGGCGGTGGACGCGGCGGCTGAAGCCCAAGCCCTTCGAGACGCACTGGAGACCTGACATGATTACGCTCGGCGGCCTTGGGGTGACAGCGGCGTGGGGCCTCTTCCGCGCGTGGGTCCGGCTGCGGGGCTCTGCGGTCAAGACCCCCGACACTTATCGCCAGATCGCCGAGCATGAGGTCGCGCTCAACGGCACGCCTTTCGCCCCGGTCCGCCTGCTTGTGATCGCTTCAGGCCTGATGCTGCTTTTTGGCCTTGGCCTTACCGGCTGCGCCGCTCTGCGCGATCGATCGGCGGTGGTCGAAGCCGATCGCTTGCGGTCGGAAGCGCGCCAAACAATGAACGAGCTTGCTACGTTGCGCACACAGGCCGCCACCTATCGCGGCTCGCTGGGCGTGTGCGAGGCCCACCGCGGGGCCTCAGAAGCCATGCTGCAAGACGTCAACGCAGACCGGGCCGCCGAGCGGGCGGCATGCATTGCACGCATAGAAACAGCGGCGAGCCAAGCGCGTCGCCAAGCCGAAGCCAGGGCTGCGGCCCGCATCGAGAGGATGAGGAATGAACAAGCTGCTGTTGAGCGGGGTGATCAGCCTCGCCGGCCTGTCGGCGACCGGGTGCGCGAGCTTGCGGCCCCAGCCGGAACCTACGCCTCTCCCGCCGGTGATCATTCAGGAGCCGGCGCCGCCGCCCATTCAAATCCCGCCGAGCTGCCTTGAGCGCGCGGGCGAGCGGCCCGGCGTCACGGTGCGGGACAGCTACCCGGACGACGAGCTGTCGGCGCTGGATGCGGCTTTTGAAGACCTGCGCATCGACTACGCCCGCCTCGCGGGCTTCACCGATGGGCTCATTATCCAGATTAACACCTGCGCCGATGGGCTAGAGGCTCAAACAGGGGGCGAGTAAATGGCGGACGATTTGGGCCTAGGGCGGCGCGCGGGAGATTGGCATGCGGATAAAATTCTGGAACTGACCGACAAAGCGGCCGCTCTTAATGCGCGAGCGAATGCGCTCGAAACAATGCGCGTTGAAGACCGGAACGATTTTCGCGCTTTCCAGGCCGAAATGAGAGCCGCGGTCAACGGCCTGCGCGAAGAGATCGCAACGGTGACCCCGCGCATTTTGACTGCGCTTGCAGAGCATGAAGAGAAGCTGCGAGGGCTCGTCGCGCACGCGGCCGCGCCAGCCACACCGCCAGTTGCGGGCGGGCCAGAAGCCAATCGCACCGCCGGCCACGAGGTCGCCATCAAAGCATTGGACGCGCTGAAATGGCCTCTAGTCGCCATTGTCGCAGTGGTCGGCGGTCCCGGCGTCTTGCGATACCTGATGGGAGGTTAAACCATGAAAGCGTGGGGCTTTCTAAACATGGCCACGGCGGGGCCTAAGCCGCCGAAGCCGCCGCTGTGGGACAAAGTGGACCCGGTGGCGCAGGCGTGCGACCAGGCTAAAATCGCGCGCTTCGCTGCCGACATGGTGGGCCTGTTCTCGCTGTTCGCCTTGGTGACGGTGTTTGCCGGCATTGCCGCGGACAAGCGGACGCCGATCCCGATCCCGCACCTGTTCGATCCCGAGGCCAACTACACGGTGTTTTACCTGCCGTGGATGCCGGCGTTTGTGGCCGGCGCCTTCGGCGTGTGGGTGTTCAACCGCCACGGGCTTCGCATCCTGTTGACGCTGCAAGGCTTCAAGGGGCCGAAGGAAGAGCGCACGCCTTGGACGAAGGCCGCAGTGCTGTTCGCCCTGATTGCGTTCGGCGCCCTGATCGTGGTGACGGCGACGAAGTTCCAAGACGGCGGCCGGGTGGAAGATGCCCGAGACGCCGCCATTGTCGAGCAGCAAGCCGACCAAGGGCGCGCAGCGTTGGAGGCTCGCCTTGCCGTCGTGCAGCGCGATCTAGACGACCTGACAGCCCCCGACGACGACACGCCGAACACCCAGCAAATGGCCGCGCGCGCGGGTGAGGTAGCCTGGGAAGAGCGCGTCGCCACGGCGCAGGCGCAAAACTCGCCGCAGTTGGCGGCGATCGAGCGCGCCTTGGCTGACGCCCGCGCAGGCGACCGGCTGCGGGCGCAGCGCGCCGACCTGATGGCGCAGATCGCCGCCGCCCCGGTCGATGCCGAGACCGCCGCTGTCGTCGAGGTGGATCGCGGCGCCACCGAGTGGATCACGGAAGCCTTCGCCGCCGTGCCGTTGTGGTTCGCCATCGCCACCGAGTTCCTCGCCCTGATCATGAAATTGGTTGAGTTCGTCTTGCTGCGGCGGGCGCAGTCCGAATGGCGCGCATCGCAGCAGCAGGCCCCTGCGCCGCCGGTACAGCTCCCCACGACTGTCGAGCCGGCGGCGCAGGAGGAGCCGGTCGAGCCGGCCCCGCGCACAGACGAGGAAGACGAAGACGCCCACGAGGCAGCGGCTCTTGCACGCGCCGAAGAGGCCCGCCGCCGGATGCGCGAGCGCGCAACATCAATGCCGCTCGCCGACGCCGGCGACGAGCTGAAGCGGCCGCGTAAGGCGCTCGACTTTGATCCGAGCGAGATGGTCAACGTCTACGATGGGGCTGCGTAATGACGGTCATCGGAATTGATTTGGGCACCACCAACAGCGTGGTGGCATGGGTCGGGCCGCGCGGGGTCGAGGTGATCCCCAACGCGGAAGGCGTAAGCGTCTCCCCTTCTGTCGTGACGCTCGATCAGAAAGGCCGCCCGCACGTCGGCGCGATCGGCGCACGGATGGCGGGCGCTATGCCGGAGCGAGCCTTCAGCGCCACCAAGCGGCTGATGGGCCGGGCCTGGGGCGACCCGATTGTGCAGGCCATGGTGGGGCGCATGCCCTACCCGGTGGTCGAAGGGCCAGGCGGCATTGTGGCCATCGAGGGGCCGCAGGGTATGCTCTCGCCGGTGCAGATCGCCGCTGAAATCCTCAAGCACATGCGCGAGATCGCGGAGAAGCGCATCGGCCAGAAGGTGACGCAGGCCGTGGTGACCGTGCCCGCCTACTTCGCCGACGCGCAGCTGCGCGCCACCAAGGCGGCAGCCGAGATGGCGGGGCTTGAGGTGCTGGCGCTGTTGGAGGAACCGACCGCGGCGGCGCTGGCCTACGGCATCGGCAAGCGCGGGACGCGGAACGTCGCCGTCTATGACTTGGGCGGCGGGACGTTCGATATCAGCATCATCGAGGTCGGCGACGGCGTAGCCCGCGTGCTGGCAGTCGCTGGCGACAACTTCCTTGGCGGCGAGGACTTCGACGCCCGCATCGTCGACCTTGTGGCCGAGCGCTTTCTCGCGAAGCACGGCGTGGACCTGCGGGCTTCGGCCCTACGGAAACACCGGCTGCGGGACGAGGTGGAGCGGGCCAAGCGGGCGCTGAGCCAGGTTGACGACACTACCTTGTCGGCTCCAGCCATCGCCATCGACATGGACACCGGCCAGCCGCTGGACCTGCTTGACGAGCTGGCGCGGCAGACGATCGAGGACCTGTGTCGCGACCTGGTGCAACAATCGCTCTCGCCCTGCCGGCGGGCGTTGGAGGACGCGAAGCTAAGCCGCGACGACATCGACGCCGTCGTGCTGGTCGGCGGCATGACGCGGATGCCGTTGGTCGAGGAAGCGGTCGCGGAATTCTTCGGGCGTCAGCCGGAGCATGGCGTGCATCCGGACGAAGCCGTCGCCATCGGCGCTGCGCTGCATGCTAGCGTGTTGGCCGGGGCTGAGTATGAGCCGGTCCTGTTCACCATCACGCCGTTCAGCTTGGGCGTTGAGACCGCGGGCGGCTCGTTTGAGCGCGTGATCCGCCGCAACACCGCCGTGCCGGTGCGTCGACGGCAGGTGTTTACGACCGCTCGCGACGGGCAGACCGGGGTGACCATCAAGGTTTACCAGGGCGAAGACCCGATCGCCGCGAACAACCAGCTTTTAGGGCGCTTCTCGCTAGACGGCATCGCGCCGCGGCCGGCGGGCGAAAGCGAGATCGAGGTGATTTACGAGATCGACGCGGACCGCATGATCACGGTCACCGCGCGAGACCTCGGATCGAACAAGAGCAAGAGCCTTAAGGTCACCCGTTTGGGTGAGGAGCAGCCGGTCATCCCGGCGCCAGAGCCGCAGCAAGGGCCGCGGCCCTTCCGGCTAAAAGTGGAGAAAGGTGGACGATGAAACTGATCCCGGAAAACTACAGATGGTGGCAGGTGATCGCCCTCGGCGCGCTGCTTTGGGTCGGCATGCAGTTGTCGGCAACGCTGATCGACCTGATCGGCCCGATGATCGAAGGCGCCGCGCGCTTGGCTGCCGGCGCTGCGGCAAGCGCGCACGACGTGGGCGCGGCGGAGCCGCTGTTGCCGCCGGGATAACCGCGCTAGCGTCGGGGATAACCGGCCATGAAAAAAGCCGCCGCGGATCACTCCGCAGCGGCTCTTCTCATGCTTTGTGCCAGCGCTTGCGCGCCAGTTCTGAAGCGGCGTTTCCGGGGGCTTGAGCCTTAGGGGCGTGGCCGCCGGCGACGGCCCACAGGCCGAACACCTTTAGCGCTTCGATCAGGATCATGATCAGCTTCATGACCCAGGCGTCGATCGCAGGCGGGGGCGCTTCTACCGTGGGCAGCGAGGCCAGCCGGGCTTCGGCCGCCGCGCGTTGCGGTTCAAGGCGGGCGAGCTCGGCATTCCGGGCCTCTTGATAGGCCCGCAGCCGCGCCGCCGGGACGTTAGCCGGGAGTTCCGGGACCGCAGCAATCGCCGCCTCGATCCGATCCACCTCGGCCTGCGCTTCGTTCCGCACCGCTTGCGCAGCGAGGAACGGCGCCGCCCGTTCCGCCTCGATCATCTGCAGCGCGCGATAGCCGGAAAACCCGTTAAAGCCCGCCACACCGATCAGAAGCACTCCCGCGACCGCAACGCGAGCCCAGGCCTTCAGCCCGACCGCTTTCTCGATCGCGAGCGCCAGTGTGATGCCCAAAACCTCTGAGCCCGCCACCAGCGTCACCAAGACCACCGCGACCAAACCCGCCGCGCTAGCCTGCCACCCCCAGGCGTTGAGCAGGCCAGAGGCCAGCGCAATCGCCCAGATCGCCGCCCCGGCCGCGATGGTCACGGCGGGGGTCTTCAGTTGCATCTTCGACATGCTCGTCTCCTGTGCTGTGTCGATAGCGCTAATATAGCTACTCTTGACGCCTATGTCAAGCGCTGTTATCGCTACTCGTTAACCGGAGGTCGAAGCGATGGCGAAAACGGCAAGCCAAGTCGTGCGGGACAGCGAACAACGGCGCGGGGTGCAATCGACCAGCTTCAAGTTCTCGCCGGATGAGATAGCGCTTTTGGACGAACTAGCGGAGCGTGAAGGCGGCCGCAAAGCGGCCGTTATCGCCGGCTTGCACGCGCTTCGACGTCGCAACGAACCAACACCTGAAGAAGCTTTGCGCGTGCTTGAACGCGCTATTAGGGGGAAGCAATGATCGACTGGCTAAAATCGCACCTGTGGCCTATCCCGCGAACGGGCCACGTGCATTGGACCCTCGCCGTCGGGCTGGTCGCCGCCGCTTTGGTCGTGATCGCGTTTATCGGCTGGCAACTCGGGTCAATTTACCTGCGTTAACGCAAGCGCATGCCTTGCGCATGCTGTTTACCCGTCGTTACCCCAAGGGGCGCGCGCATTCGTGCGCATGATGCGCATGCGGCGCAACGCTATCGCACGCGCGATAGTTAATCTGCGTTGCGGTCGAAAGCTGTCAACATCGCTGTCAACAAGCGCTTTGAGCGCTACGCGTGCGA
>Ga0208855_1000048_pt1 | contig 39525 bp, 57 predicted proteins | sample LakMenEpi17May12_FD_150708 | JGI IMG/M metagenome (GOLD analysis project Ga0208855, IMG submission 150708) | Freshwater microbial communities from Lake Mendota, WI - 17MAY2012 deep hole epilimnion (SPAdes) | ecosystem: Environmental > Aquatic > Freshwater > Lentic | place: Lake Mendota, Madison...
CCCAAACGTACTTGCAACATTTGTCTGCACCGCGTCATACGAATCAACAAATGCCAATGTGTCATCAATGTCCGCTGTGTCGTAGTTTGCCTTGTCCCACTTTGGAAGGCGAAGGATTGCCCCTGTGTCATCTGCCGTGCCTGTTACATTTGCCTCAACCGTGTTGGCTGGTAAAACAATGTCGGCATCTGCCGTGGTTATTGCCGTTGCTACAATGTTACTGACAAAGGTAATATTTAATCCCGCTAAAGCCGTTGACGTTGCCGTGGCGATAGTTGAGGCATTAACACCTATTGATGCCATTGCACTTGCATTACTTTGCGCTTCTGCAAGGGCTTCGGCGTTTAAGATGTTTATTAAAAACGCATTGGCATCGGTGAAGGCAGTTGCCAAAACGGAAGAAACAAAGGTCATATTTAACCCAGCCTCAGCCGAAGATGTTGCAATGGCAGTACCTAAGGCATTTATTTTACGGCTAATTTGTGCCCTTGAATCCGTATTTGCAACCGCCTCGGCATAAGCGTCAATTAATTTTTGATTATTTGTATTGGTAAGTTCTGCAATAACAGAAGCAGAAGCAATAATGTTTCCAACAACAGTTATTAATTTACTTACCTGTACTTCACAATTCGTAGGAACAACCAAATTAAAAGTTACTTGCACCGTGACTAATCTTTGTAAACCCGTAAAGGAATCAAAGGTCATTGCTGGAGCATCGGGAATAAAAATGTAGTTTGGTAAAATGCTTTGTTTAATCAAATTCAACCGCTGAATAAAAGCCGTGGCATAAACTTGCAAGGTTGCCCACTTGTCTAATTGCAAGGTAAGGTCGGCATCGCCATTGTTATCGTAACCCAGTAAGTCATCAAAGAACAAAGTCACTTGATAGGTGTCCTGTTTCCGTGTTTGGTCTGAGCCGATAATCGTTGGCACGGAAAAGAAAACCCTTGGAAATTCGTTTAACTCCTGGTAATCCTCCGTGTTACTTGAACGTGTTCTGTCAGAAGCCCAACCAAAATTATAGCTTTTTATAGCGGTGATTTGGTTTGCCGTATCTTTGAAAACGTCACTTATCTCGCGTATATTCATTATTTCTTTTGCTTTGATAGGTCTTCAATAACCTTTTCCTCGGCTGCTTTGCTCGCAAGGTATTGAAAGACTTGATACAATTTTGCTTTTTCTGCTGATTCCATAGGTGTATAACCGCTTAAATTAAACAATCCAGATTCTGCCACTTTCTTAATTGTTAAGTACCAACCGTATTTTTCATTAAGCCTTTCACTTGCTAATTGAGATTTTCCATCGCCCTTTGCAACATAGAGGTCTGCAAATCTAAGGTATATCTCTCGCTTAACTTCGTCAAAAAAAAAGCAACCTCATAGGATGTCTGCAAGGACATTTGTAAAAAGTCTACCCTGTTTTGCTCAAAGAGTTCGTCTGAATAATCTTCGCCCAATGGTTTTAATAATACCGCCATGATGTTAAGCAACCCCGCAGGATCTCCGTTTTTCACTTGATTCATTGCCTTGTCATACTGAGCCGCCATTGTAAACTCAAGGAGCGTGGATTTTTCCATTAACCTTTCTGGAAGGGTGTAAACCTTACCGTTAAAATCGTACAGTTGCTTATACTTTGTTTCGGCTGGCGTATTGATAGCGTTCATTATCTTACTGTAAATAAATACAAGGTATTTTAATTCTAAGCTATCAGCAACCTTACCAAAGCAAGCATCAAGGGGAATGCCTGTAAAGTAGTTTACCACCTTTGCCATGTACGGGTATCTTTCTTTTGCCTCCCAGACCTCGTCCATGATTTCCAACCGTGTTGTAAGTTCTTTATCAAGTGTATTCCATTGGTCAATTAAAGAAGGAAGGAAACGTCTAACATTATCCTTAACTTCCTGTTCTTGTAATATTTTGCCTAAGTCATAAACAACGTCGATTTGCTCAGCGTTTTTTGTATTAACTTTTAACTTCTTTGCATACGGTAAAATCTTTTGATACACCGCGTCCCTTTCGTTCATGTATTGAATCGCTTCCAATTCAACTTTGGGGTGCTCAGGCAAAAGGAACTTGGCAAAGTAAATGTATTGCTCCAATGTAATATCCGCCGCCGTTTCGGGGTAATTGTACTTGATTTGTTTGTTTCCGATGTTAAATACTACCATTATCTTTTCCTTGCTTTTTTGGTTATCACGGGAATATTATCAGCCAATAAATCGCCATTGGTTTCGGTTGTTGTAGGCACGAAAGGAACTGGTTCTGCTTTCGCGTGGCTAACCAATGGAAGCGACGGAGGGCGTGACCATTCCCTTTTGATTCCGTTCCCTGTTAGCTTCACGGCTTTTTCAAGGTGTCCACGCATTTGTAATAATCTTTTGCGTTGCATTGGCTTGTCAATGATTTCCTGAGTAATCTTTGCAATTAAGTCAATGATAAGTAACGCCTTTTCTTTATCTGTCATAAGTTTTCTATTTCATGTTCAACTTCTTCCCAATAATGATATTGGTCAAAATCCTCTGTGTTCCATTTATCTTGCATTGTTTCCCTTGCTAAAAACAAGGCGCATTGCTTTGCCAATATGGATACAAGAATTTCTTGCCCCAGTTCACCGCCAATACTTTGAATAAGGTTGTGGTAATGGTTAAACAATTCATCTGCCTTTTCCTTAGGTGTTTGTTTCATAAGTTTTCAATTTCTTTTTTAACTTCTTGCCAATAATGAAATGCTTGAGTTTTTTGAGCATCGTACCAATATCGATGTTCTCCACCACAATCATCCCAATCAGCAAAGTTTGGGTCTAATGGAGTTGAGTTTATTATTTCATCAACTGCAATCAAAGCACATTGCTTTGCTTCAGATGAATCAATGTACTCCTTCCATCCTTCAAATTCATCAAAGTGCATAATGTGTCTACTAAACTTATCAAACAATTCCTTTGCTTTTTCTTCTGGTGTCATATTCTTTTTAATTAAATGCAAGTAAATCGCTGCCTTGTAATAAACGCATCGCTGAGTACCTAAGACTGTCAATTCCATGGTTATCGGCGTCTAAGGGCGTGGAAGATTTGCGGTCGTTCCAAATGTAATTCCTTAACTCATGCTTCAAGTTATACGACTCTGGTGTCACAATGATTTGATAATCCAGCATTTTCTTTATTCCTTCCACGATTGACCCAGCCCCTTTCTCTGCCTTTTGCACATTCAATCCTCTTTGCTGCAAAGCTTCAATCAAACGTGGTTCGCTGGTATCCGCAATTATCATAGCGTTGGGGCTAACGAAATGGTTCATTTGCTCAATGACTTGCTCATAAGAAAGCGATTGTTTATAAATCACTTCCTCCACGTATATTTTCTTTGCCCCTTTGTCAACCGCCACTTTTACCAATGCCAACGGATCGGGGTAGAAGCCGAAATCTAAGCCGTAACCAAAAGGCAGACTGACATCGAACTCCCCCTCGACCCAGTTGTCAAATATCACCCCTTGTTTCTTATCCAGCCATTTACCTAAGAACCTATGCGCGTATGCCTCAGGGTATTGGCTTTTTATTTGTTCAATCTTATTTAAGTAATCTTTGCTTAGATTGTGGTAATTATCAAAGTACGTCGTATGTATGTGCGTTATATCGGGATGTGTGCTTATCGGTATCATTTGCCCATCAATGATTTCCATGCGATGCGATTTTTCAAACCACCGCTTCCAAATCCAATGTTCTACGTCCTGAGGGTTCATGACCAGTATTACAATGTTTGGGGTGTCAGGCATTCTGATTGATTCGTCAATGGTATCAAAATCCTTTTCGCTTACAAATTCTTCAGCCTCATCAACGATGAACACGTTCAACGCTGGTATTGATTTTAACTTTGCCGTTTGGTTTCCAGAACTTGTCTTGATGCCTGAGAATATTATTTCACTCCCCGTTACCTTGTGGCTTATTTGCGCGTTCGTCATTTGAAATTCATCACCGACGCCGAGCAAGTCAATCTTTTCCCTGAACTCAGGTATCACGGAAATGTTTGCACTTGATAACGTATAACGTGTGAAAAGTACCTTCCAGCCTTTGTTTGCAAGTAGCATATTACAAGCCCAAAGCCCAACGGTAAATGACTTCGCCGAACCACGTCCCCCAGTTATAAGGAAGTAACGGGTTTTCGGTTGCCAAAGGGCTTCGTACTTTTCACTAACCTTTATTTCCATTTAAAAAAATATCCGCTTTTTACCATATTCCAATTAGGCATTTCCCATGAAATTAAATATAACATTGGTATCGCAATGTAAGACAAAGGATTATATTTATTGAATCGACGTTGGTAAAAAGGGAATTGTTCATAATCCCTTGTTACCAATCTTCTTTCCATGATTTTTAAAAATCTTAAAACCTTTATAAAACTACTCATTTGCCTTGTCCTTTGTAAAAATTATCGTTGGCACGGTGACCTTTTCCCCTTGCGTCGTTATGTCAATGTTCTGCTTGCTTTTACCGTAGGCACGGTCAAGGAGTAACTGAGCCGCCTTGATATCACCCTTTGCCGCCTGTTCCCTTAGCTTCATGATAATCGCTTCGGCTGCGGTAATACCGTCCTTTTCTTGCCCCATGACATTTGCCATTATCAAATCAAGGGCTGGGAGTTTTTTGGGGCGTCCAACGTTAACCGTGTTACCTGATTTCAATTTACCTTTATTTTTACCTTCCCTCATGAAACGAGTTTTTAACGAGAATTATATCTGTTTGCCATTACGCTTGATAATCAATAATGAATCAAGTTTACGCATCCTGTCAATGATAACGGCGCAATACTTTGGTTCTAACTCCAAACCAAAACAACGGCGTTTAAGTTGGTGCGCGGCAACCATTGTTGAACCGCTGCCGAGATAAGGGTCTAATAATAAATTAGGAGCGTTTATCTTTTCAAATATCTTTTCCAAAACTTTAATAGGCTTTTGTGTTGGGTGAAACCTTTTTTTATCGCTACTTACAAATCCTTGGTGCGTTTCAGCAATTATATAAACCGCTCCGCTTCCGTTATACCAAGCGACTTCTGCATCAGCCAAAAAGGCTTTGCCGTTTTCAAATCTTTTGTCCCATACAATCCAATTTCCTTTTGGTAACTTATCGCTAAAACAGTTAGCCCCAAAAAATAAACAATTTTCATGAGTGGCTAAAAGGAACGAAGGGTCAAATGCTTTTTCGTCATCATGTATTTTATTATATTTATTTTCACTTGGTATTAATCCGCCCGTAAAACGCGTATAATCCGTATTCCAATCAATTCCATACGGCGGGTCTGTAAATACCATGTCCGCCTTTTCCCCGTTCATCAACCGTGCCACCGCGTCCGAGTCCGTGCTATCTCCACAAAGTAAACGATGCTCCCCAATTTCAAACAAGTCACCAATGACAATGTCCGTTTCAATGCCTCCCTCAGGTACTTCGTAATCGTCCTCACTTGCCTCTTGTTCCTCCACCGTGTCAAACTGCGGTATCTCCAAACCCCATGCCTCCAAGTCAACCACGTCCCAATCGTTCGCAAGTGTGTCCCAGTCCCATTCACCAAAAGCCACATTGTCAGCAATGATAAACCGCTTCTTTTCCTCCTCGGTTAAATCGCTGCTTCGTTTTACCCATGCCTCGTCAATGTCATTAAATCCAAGTTCTTGTAAAGCCCTGAGTCTCATGTTACCACCAAGAACCACGTTGTTTTCATCAATGACCATTGGGCGAAGGGAAAGCATCTTTGGAAACTCCTTGATACTTTGCTTTAGCTTTTGAAACTTGTCATCTCTGAGAACCCGTGGGTTGTTTGGGTTTGGTTTTATATCCTTTAATTTCATATAGCGTTTAATACGTTAATCCTTAATTCATTCACTTTAACCAAGTCCCTTTCTTCCTTTAGCCATTTGCGTCCAGCCTCTAAGTCAACAAAGTACGCATCATCTTTGTCTAAAGCCTTAGTAAATTTGTGGATTAAATCTAATTCGTTTTTATATGTCCGCACCCCTGGAATATTAAACTCCTTGATTTCCTCAGGCGCGTAAGAAATGCAACCAGCAACTAACATTTCCATCGCAAAATTATTTGACTTCGCTTGATTAAAATTGTCAATCGTTAAAGGGAATACGCCATAGTGTGGCGCTGAGTGTTTAACCATTTCAAAGTATTGGAACAATGAATTATTCCACGGCACAATAATTGCTTTAGGGTACAATGTTTTCCCCAGCCAATCAGCTAAACCAACCATTCCTAATTCAACCTTGTCGTTTTTTTGTAACTCAATCCAAAAGTTTTTAACCGTTGCAAGGTCTTCAAGGTGCGTTTGAGATCCGCGCCACATAACTCGTTTTTTTGCGTCCATCAACTTATCCCGTTTTACAGGCTGCATCGGTGTAACGGTAAAGTCAATGGCGTTGGGAACAACGGTAATTTTATCTTTGTCAAAAAACTGGGAGTAAAATTCTTTTAGGTACGGTGTTGAGGTCATAACCCAATCAGCGTATTTGAAAGCCTTTTCGACTGATTCTTTTACCTGAGGCTTGTTAAAATGTTGACTTGCTGGGTTGGCTGCACTAACCTCGTGTAATAGGTCGTCATGGTCTAAGATAATCTTTTTACCCATTCGCTTGACCTCGTTAATCATTCCAAGTAAATCGTTACCATTGGCACGCTGGAAGATAACAACATCGACGTCATAAAAATCATACCACTTAACGGTATCGGGGTTAATCATTTTAATGGCATACTGAGGGAAAATATCGCGAAGCCTAATAAATGGGTTCACCGTGCGATAGTAGTCGGTGGTTGGGCTGCTTAAATTACAAACTATGCCAATCCTCATTTATTTATACTTTTGTAGGTATTCAATAAGACTTCAAGGACTGCTTCCATTGAGTGCTTTTTCCCTGTTGCCTTCCATAAATCAAATTGAATATCCAGCAGCCTTTCTCTTATAACCTTGTTTCGAAAGGTTACCCCGTACATTTCTTGAGGTTTTGTTGTGTTCATTTTTTTTAAATTATTATACAAATATAATATTATTTTTTTAAAATTGGGGAAATAAATCCACGTTCACCCTCGGACACAAACATTGAATGCCTGTACGTGTTTGACAGATGCCCAACTACTATTTTGTTTTCCGATATAAACTTCATCAACGGGTGTACTGTATTATTCCAATCAAAAATATCAACCCATTTATCTGGTGAATAAACTTCTTCTTCCCTGTTTAAGGTCACCAATGATAAATCAAACTTGCCGCCAATCTTTTGTAGTAAAGAAGGCTTAAAGAACTCGCAACTTCCCCGAAGCCAACCAACAGGATCGCCACAGGAATTGGAAAGGATTTCCCAATCGCCGTCCATAAAGTGAATGATGTTCCCAAACCATTTGTAGTTATGAATAAAATTGTCATCATGCGTAAAAAGAAGCAAATCGTATTCCGTAAAATTGTGTTCCTCCAGCCATTGATTTGAACAACCCCAATCGCCAACCGTGTTCGGGTATTCTTTGTAATTCCAGCCCAGTTGTTTAATCTGCTCAATGGTTGCAATTTCTTTATAAAGAATAGTATCCAATTCCTTTAATGCCAATCCCTTTTTTTCCTCCTTTGAATACTTTGGGTCACGGTGTGAGATGCAAAATAAATCGTACTCCCAATCTTTGACAACGATTTGCCGTGCAACTGATTCATAAAAATCTAAAGGAAAGTGCCAACCTGAGGCGACAACGGCTAACCTCATAGCATTAAGGATAAAGAAGGAAAGTCCTCGTTAATGGTAATAAAGTTAATACCCGATGAATTGATAGGTTGAAAATCTTTCATCCATTCGACCTTGTCCCTTTCTTTACTACCACCTTCAAACAAGACTGTCCCTTTGTGCATCCATCCGTCCATTAAGTTTTTTAAATACTTTAAATGCCCCGCATGGTTACTTATATCAAAGTGCATCAAGTCAAAAGGTTGTGGAATCCAGTTGTAAAAGTCCATTTCAATTAATTCAACGTATTTCATCAACCCTAAGGAATATATAGTTGACTTAGTGCTTTCCATTGAAGCATTTTTGTAAGGGTATTTTTTCCATAAATCGTAACAAATTATTTTACCATCACTGTCTAATTCCCTTAACGCTTGAGCCATTGCAACGGCTGAATAACCGTGCAATGTTCCAAACTCAATGATAATATTGGGCTTCATTGTAAGCACCGTGTTATATAACGTCTTACCGATGTTATTTTTATAATAACTTGATGGTATATCGTAGTTAAAATATGCCATTAATCTTTTTTTGTTTGTTTGCTTGATAATTTGCTTTTCTTTTAGCAAGCAATTCAGCCTTTTTCTCTGGTGATAAAGCATTGTATTTATTTCTGAGATATTCCAAATGCTTTTTTCTTTGATAATCGCTTATGGTTAACCTGTATTCTTTTTTTCTTTCAGCATTCATATTAAAAAGGAAATTCTGATTCTGATTTAAATGTCGTTGATTCTGTTACCTTTGGATTTTCCCCAGTTGTTGGCTTGCCTCCAAATTCAAGGGAATTTACCATACACCTAATAACAGCTTCGGCTGCTCCAGTATTCTTGTTTAGGTATCCATTCACCCCGCCTGTTCCTTCCACGACCACGAATGTACCTTTTACAATATGAGGCGCAAGTTTGACACCACGTTCACCCCAAATTGAGCAAGTAACCCAAATAGTCTTTTCCGATGGAGTTGCACCGTAAATCTTTTCCGTGTGTGCTACGGAAAAAGAACAAACGGTATTATCGCCTACATTTTTTACCTCAGCGTCCTGACCGACGCGACCACTTACAATTAATTTAATCATCACCAACCCTTTTTTATCTGTTTAACAATATATTCCCTGTCCTCGTCCGTCACCCACCAACCAACTGGAAGGCTCGACAAATTGCCAATCACTTGTTCAATGTTTGGTAGTTCTGTTTTAAATTGCTTTACGCACGGGTGTAAATCGTTCCGCTCATGTACCTGAGAAGTCATTACGCCACGGTCTTTCATTGCCCTTTGAAAATTATCCCTGTCCTCAACCAGAATGGAATATATCCAATATGATGAGCCTTCGTCAAAATATAAAGGGGTTATAAACCTACTATTTTCATTTAACCACCAGTCATAAAACCCAGCATTATTTTGGTGTCTTCTGACGTTATCCCCAAATATTTTAAAATTCTCAATCCCGATGGCGGCGTTTATGTCGTTCATATGAAACTTATAACCCCAATCGTTTATCGGTGCTTCGCATCTAAAATCCTTTCTGTCACCTTCACGGTCAATGCCATACCAACGAAGTAACTTTGCCTTTTTATATTCTTCTTCATTTGGTAAAATCAACAATCCACCGTCACCCGTGGTAAGGTGCTTTATCGCTTGAAAGGAAAAGCAGCAGTAATTTCCTGAGTTGCCGACCAACGTACTTTCATCTTTAGTGGCTGGGAGTTCATAGTATGAACCGAAGGCGTGCGCACAATCTTCGATAATATCAAGTCCCGTTAATGACTTTATTTTCTTTACGTCTGCTGCTGCACCTCCCCAATGAACAACCATAACCGCGGCAACCAAAGGAGTAACAGATTTTGCCACCGATAAGGGACAAATATTTAAAGTGTTCGGGTCAATATCTGCCCAAATGATTTCAAACCCAGCCGCAAGTATTGCCCAGTTGGTCGCCGTGCAAGTCAACGGAGTTGATATAATGTATTTCTTTTCGGGGTGTTTATCCTTAATAAGCCTCAATGCCAATATTAAGGCTGATGTTCCAGAGTTAACGGTAACAAGGTAAGGATTATTGAAGCTTTGTTTTAATTGGCGTTCAAATTCCTCCACCACTTCCCCTTGACCGATAAAGCCCGAAAATAAAACTTTTTCCACGGCTTTTGATGCCTCTGGATTCATTGCTACTTTAAATAATGGTATCATTTATTTGATGTGGTTTGCATGGTTTATAAAATATTTATTGCCCTCGTTTTCAAACGGCGTCCCGATATATTTTGAACAGTTGCCTTTTAAGATTGCAACCTTTATTTTTTCTTCGTAGTTCCAAAGAACAAAAGGAAAAGAAATCTGATCACGGCTGGAAAACTTGCATACTTGTTCAAACCAAGCCAAACCAAAATCAATCGTAATTTGATTCACCTTTCTGATATAGCACCCCATTTCATATAGCCCAAAATAAGGCGGCATTCCAACGCGCTGGTAAAATTCCATTTGACTTTTTACAAGGTCTTCATTGTCTAACTTTCCCTCAAGCACGGCGGCTATTTCTTGGTATAAACAACGTCTTTGAGCGTGACGGAAAACATACAAATCAGCGTCGCCGTATTCCTTAATAATATCTTCGGGGTGAATTGCCAGTTGATGCGTCCCGTCATGCCAAATGATATAATCAAAGTCAATCTTTAAAGCCTGTGGAATGCAAAGTATTTTTTCAGCCTTCGCATTACGTCTATGCTTCAATGGGTCAATCATGCTAAACTGATGATTCTGTACTTGATTCCAAACATTTAGGTCATGGTTAACTTCATCGACAAAAGCAACATAGGTACAATTATCAAAGGTCGTATTAGGGTCAACCAGTACGTCTTTGTTTCCAGTAATTGAGGTTATAATCAAGTAGTTCATAGGGCAAATATAAACTTTTTTATTTTATAAATTAAATATTATTTTTAACAAAATTATTTTTATCTTTGTGGCGCAAGGTGGCGAAATGGTAGACGCTCGACTTAAAATAGAGGATTTGGCAATGTTGGTTAGTGGCTGAACACCTTGTTTAAGAAGATAAATAAATCACACCAACCAAAGGGTTTATGCTGGTTCGAATCCAGCCCTTGCACAATTTTTAACCATGTTCCTGATTTCAGGAAAAAGGTTGTAAAAATGTAAATAATTTTTTGTATATTTACATATCCTTTGAACGGAGTGCAGCCCTTCAAAGGAAATGGAACAAATCCTACATTGTTTCAACCTTGCCCCAGCGACTGCACTTGTTGGGGCATTTTTTATTTTATCATGATGCCCAAAAATTACATCACTTACAAAGGGAAAGAAAGAACTAAATTATTTAGAGAAAATTTTCCTTTTTATCCTATTCCAAAACAATCTGATACTTGCGTTTGCATTCATTGTATGGAATTTTATGAATACAAAGAAATACAAGTCAATGAATCCGTCAAGGGCGATATTTGGCTTATGTGCCGAGATTACCCAGAATGCAATGGCAGTATTATAGATGCAATGAAAACAACTAAAGAAGAACTTGAGCAATGGAAAATTAGTGCTCCAAACTTATTTGGATTATGAAAGAAATTAAATTAACACAAGGAAAAGTTGCCATCGTTGACGATGATATGTTTGATTATTTGAACCAATGGAAGTGGTATGCAAATAATTTAAATGGTAAATTTTACGCTGTAAGAAACGAAAGAATTAATAAAAAATATGCTGGATGTTTATTGATGCATCGCGTAATAATGAATTCAATAAAAGGATTAGTTGTTGACCATATTAATGGATTAACATTAGATAACAGAAAGGTTAATTTAAGAAATTGCACTCATGCTGATAATATTAAAAATCAAAAATTATCTATTAGTAATAAAACAGGATTTAGGGGTGTTTCATGGCATAAAAATAATAAAGTATTTGAATCAAGAATAAGAAGCAATAATATTTCTTATCATCTTGGTTCTTTTAATAATGCTATTGATGCTGCTAAAATTTATAACGAGGCTGCTATAAAATATCATGGAGAATTTGCAAACCTTAATAAAATAGACTAAAATGAGATACACAATATCAATAGACCAAACTCATAGCATTGAATGGAATTTAAGCCTAAGCGAAGCCGCTTTGTTTAGTTTTATTTACTCCCTTCCATCATGGGCGGAACAAATACACGTCAACGGGCAAACTTGGTTTTTTGCAAGTAGGAATAAAGCCATTGATGAAATGCCAATAATAACAGATAAGGCAGATACTATTTATAGGCTTTACAAGTCTTTACAATCTAAAGGAATTATTGATTGGCAAAAATTCGGGGAAAAAGATTGTATCTTAATAACAGAAAAAGGTAAGAATTGGAATAGCTCAAAAACAGACCTCGGAAATAAATCCGAATCAACTCGGAAAAAAATCCGACTTAAAGCGGAAATAAATCCGACATATAATAGTACTAAGAATAATAATACAATAGATAATAGTATAGATATAAATACTAAAGTATTTATAGCCGATGAAGAAAAAAATGAATTTTCTCATTTTACAAAAGTTACAAGTGAAACAAGTGATAAAAAGGTTAATCCCTTTAGTATAGTCTCACATTTAGAAAGAGAAAAAAATTGCCCGAAAAAAGAGAAAGCCGACGAGCCCAAAGCCGAGCGCAAGCCCAATCCGACATACGAAGCTTTCACCGTGTTCTGCCAAACCTTTGAACAGTTATCAGGCGCGGCGTATCCAACGGATCAAAAGGGTCATTACATAATGAGTCCCAAAGATGCTGGAGGTATGGTGTACCTTTTACGTTGGATTGAAAAAGTTGACAGGAATAACGATACAACCGAAGCATTAAAAGTATTTTTACAAGCCGCCTGGTCTTTGCCTGACAAATGGTTAAAAGCCAATTTCACCCCAGCCATTTTATACGGACAGGCGGGAAAAATATACACGGCTTACCAAACGTCTTCACCAGCTGCAAAGAAAAAGGCGTATGACGATGAAGTTGACAGGCTTTTGGCTGAGGCGATGAAGAAATATCAAACACAATAAAAACCAACGTATATGAATTTACCAGCTATTGCAATGAACATCGAGGAAAAGATACAGGATATTCAACTTGTTATCGACAATCGAGAAAAAAGACTTTTTAAAACGGGTATCGTTGAAAGCCTGCCCAAAATTAACGAGGTTGTTAAAAACATACTTCCCCTGTACGGCATTGATGCAAGTCCAGAACATTTGGTTGAGGTGACCCAGTTTATTACCACTTACAAATTAATTGCCGTTGATGAAATTAAACTGGCATTCGAAAAGTTTGCACGGCAAGAGTTGAACATTGATGATCATAAACTTTACGGCAAAGTTGATTTGGCTGCTATTGGGCGAATCCTTACCGCGTATATCAACTGGCGGCAAAAGGTTTATTTTACCGTTGATATGGAAGATGAAAAGAAACGGGCAAAGATGGAAGAAGAACAAAGACAGGTTGAAGCAAAGCGCAAGTTTTACGCAGAATTTCCCGAAATGCTTTCAGGGTTTAAGGGTGAAAGCTACGAAGACGTGCCCGTCTATTGGTACGATGCAGCGATGGAGGCTGGGTTAATTGGTTACGCCGAAGGGGAAAAACGAGCCATTTGGGAAGAGGCTCAGGACATTGCAAGTAAACAAAAGATACAAGCTGACAGTTACATTGATTTTAAAACCCAGTTGCATCGGGTGGAAGAAGAAGGAAAAAAGAAAGCAATTATCATTGCGCAAAAGTTGGCGGTCTGGAGAATCGTTTTAAACAAAAAATAACAAAACCATGAAAGAATCAGAATTATATCATTATGATAAAGTTTTAAATGCTTTTAATTCACAAATTAAAGAACATAACGATTTACTAACTAAAATTGAAAAACAACTTTTTAAACTTTCAGTAAAATTAACCGTTCATGACTGGAAGTTAATAAGAGGTAAGGATTATTTTAATTATACTAAAAAAATGGCATTGATTGATAAAAGAAGATACCTTTTAGAATTAGTAAAAGAATACTTAAAAATTAAGTAAAAGACATAATTTTCATGCAATCTGGTTTTCATGGTGGGAGGTATTTTATTTCCCACTTTTTTTTTAAAATAATGTTGTAAATATTTTTTTATGTAAATAATTTAAATTAAATTTACATATTGAAAATAACAAAAACAACCAATCATGAAAAAGCAATTAACAGATATGTTTCAATTTCGTAAAGCATTATCAGGACGTTTTTTAGTTCATTTCTATTATGGATATACTGAAATAAACGGCTGGCACAATGATAATATGGCTATTGTTGACATTGATAATATTGAAGTTGTTTTAAATAGAATTTATAATGATTACAAAACAACCATTATAATAAATAAAAAAGAATACAAAACGCCTTTTGGCTTTACCAAAGCATTAGGTAAAATTGATTTTACAAACAAAAAATTTAGAAGACTTTAAAAACAACCAATCATGAAAACCATTGAAGTAGGCAAGTACAAAAGTTGGAAGGATGCAAACACCGTCAAGGATATATTGAAAGATAAATCCTGTTATAGGTTTGAATCCAGAATCATTGAAGCCCCAAACGGCTTAATCGTTGTTGCGTCAACATACCTTGAGGCAAAGAAAAAGCACATGAGGAAAGAAGCAAAATTTTTAATCGACAAAACCTTTTGGATATGAGTATTACAAAATATACGGTCAAATGTTGCCTTGATAAAAAGCTGGGTCACTTTGTCCACGTTATTTTTTCCAGCGGCTTCGGGTTATACGGAGGAAATAAACCTCATCACGAGGACGATAATATTGAAATCCACGGCTATACATTTGAGCCGCATGACATTGACTTATCATTATATCCAGTTATTAATGACCGTAATCTTATGCCCCTTGTGGATGAGAACGAAATGGACTGGGTAATCATAAAGAATTAATTAACATTTTTAAAAACAACCAAGATGGAAGCTTTAGCAAACACACTTACAGACAACGCCTTAATAAGGTATTATGAACTTCGCGTTAAGTACCTTGAAGGGGAACAAGAAAGATTAAGGAATGAGGCGCGCGCCGATTACCTGATTACTTTGGACTTTTGGATTTACGCACAAAGAATTATTGAGGTTTATGTTATGTTTCATAAAGATGCTAACCATGAGCATTATTTGGATATGATTAAAACAATCTTGAAGAATTTAGAAGCCCACGATGAAAAGGCGTTGGATACCGCAATAAACCGATTAAGACTTGAGGTTATCACCAGATGCAATGAAGCTATTATTAAATGCGATACAATAAGAGAAAGCAAATGAATATTCAAGAATTTGTAATAAACGTAACTACGACCGTTTGCCCCTCCCATATTGTTGAGCCCCTTCACCTAAAAAAATGGTGGAGGCAGCGCGGGGTTGGTGAACTTGAAAAATACTTTGTATCTGGAAATGCTATACATTATAACGAGGAAATCGACTGGAACGCAATAAGTGACCATAAAAAAAGTTTATGGTACGATTCACAAAACTTTCAAATTCAAATGGGCAATGAATATTCTAAAAGGCAGGGTTAAATACACGGCGGGCAAAGTTTTCGAAGGACAATACGGACCTTCCATCAACGCCGCAATCACATTGGAAAACGGAACGGACATTCGCGTGTACGGGAAACCAGATGACGAAAAATTGAAGGCATTGCAAAAAGATGATGCCGTGACCATTATACACGACGGCAAAAGTTACAAGGTTGCTTTTGATATGGTTACCGCCAACGAATTACCCGAAAAGGTACAAACACCCACGGAACAAACGAACGTGCAACAGGCGGCAAATGTAGCCCCTAAAACGAACGGTAAATTGACCGCTGAAGAAATAAGCGAAAAGGCTACTTTTATGACGGGCATTTATGCCGACATATTTCACCAGTTGCAAGCCTCAGGACTTGAACCAGCGCAAGCGCAACCAGCAGCCGCCACGATATTTATTCAGATAGGAAAATTATTTTAATCTCATTATTGGTATGTTTGCCCCAGCCTGCAATATGGCTGGGGATTTACCAATACAAAAACAAAAATCATGACAGAAAATCAACTTATAGACTTAGGATTCAAAAGGGTTTACATCGATGAAAATTGTGATGAAATTAACGAAGAACTAATAGATAAAAATAATATTTATTATTGGTATCGTTTACATATAAAAAATGACGTTCATATGTATTTTGTATCTAATCCTATGGAGGATGTTATAAATGATAATTGGTATGTTGACTTTGGTTGGGATAATGATTATGAATTAAATGGTTTTAAAATTGATTCATACGATACAGTCACAAAAATTATTGATTTATTTCAAAGTATTAAATTAAAATAACCATGCTACTTCCAAAGCCATATATATCAGTCAGCCAAATTAATCTTTGGTACTCCGACCGAAAAAAATACATTGACCGATATTTCCTTAACCTTCCAGAAGAACCTTCCATTTACATGAACTTTGGCAAGCAATTTGCCGAAGATACCGAGGCGTATATCAAAGATGGAATCATAATGGAAACCTTTCCCGATTTTTACATTGACAAAATACAAAGCTTCAAAGGTTGCGAGGCTGAAAAGGAAATTAGTCTATCAATTAATGACATTCAAGTCAAAGGATTTATTGACGTTTGGGATGTTGAAAATAACAGGGTTATTGATTTTAAAACCTCAGGTAAGCCGTGGACAATGGACACATTAAAAGATAGCCTTCAAATGAAGGTGTACGCGCTGGCAATGTTTGTCAACGGTGAATCAATTCCCGAAAGTCAAATCAACTGGTTAGGGACAAAGAGATCAAAAGACGGCTTATCTTTCACGGGCGAAAGCCATGAATTGAACCACACTTTTGAAATGGAAGAACTTTTGAAAGCCATTGTCCTGATTGAACAAACGTGCAAAGAGATAAGCGAGAATTATAAAAGTTTTTTACACTCATTTAATTAACCAGCCATGACCGACGAACAAAGAGCAAAGCGAAACGAATACATGAGAAATTATTACAAGAACCTTTCCCGATACCAAAAGGAAAAACGACGAATTAAAAATCTGGAACAAAAGAAAAAAAAGTACCACGATAAGACGCCCGAAGAAAAGGCAAAACGAAAAGAGGCTAACCGCGAGCATTATTTAAAAAACATTGATAAAATTAAGGCATACGCGAAGGCGTATCGTCAAAAACAAAAAGAAAAAAAATGCTTACAGAACGAGAAAGAGAAAAATTAATCAGGGACGCCGCCAGTATCTTTGTTGCGGCTGGAGGTATCCTAACCCTTGCTTTTGCCATTTACTTCATTGTTGACCTTGTAAAAAAATGGTACGAATGAAATACGAAATCAAATGGAAGAGCGGGAGAATTATTACCGACGCAGAAACGGTTGAAGATGCGATAAAAAAGTTTAAAGAACTGGGTATTGAGGTTGAAGATAAAGAAATAAGTATTGCATTATTTGGTTGATTTTGTCCCGTATCTCATTGGTACGGGATTTTTTTTATAAATAATGTTGTAAATATTTTTTTATTTAATTATTTATTTATATATTTACATATTGAAAATAACAAAAACAACCAAAATGATTACATTAACCACTTCACTAAGAGAAACACTAAAGGCTCAAGATATAATTAGAGACCTTAACATTGCTTGTATTTTTGATATTCAAGAAGAACAAGTTGCATCAAATTGCTGGACTTTTACCACGTTTGAGGAAGACATGGAAGACATTTGTCTTGATATTGAAAATATGTTATCTAAATCAGGGTTAGTAGAATTTGAAATTTCTTTTAACAACTAAAAACAACCAAAATGGAAAAGCAAATTTATTCAGTTATGTACTTTGGCAACGCCAAAAGGTATCAAGATTTATGCGAAGAAGTAGCTGCCTATTCTAAGCGCAACGCAGTTGAAAAGGTTTACGAAAAGATGCTTAATGAAAATTATTTCCCTGAGGATGAGTTTTCATGGGGTGGACTTGTAAGGGATTGCGACGGAAACGTGATTGCAGATGCCAATGACGAAACGATTGAATACGATGGCGGACACTTTTACGCTGAACCAGTAATGCAATAATCATGAAAGAGCCAATAATAGAAACTTACGTTCCACAAAATACGCGGCTGCCGTATCAGGTAGCCGCTGGCATTGGCATTGCTTTTGTCATCGGGTTGATTTATTCCCCGATAAACACAAATTACAATTATACTTCTTTTGTTCCCATCATTCAGCGTGATACGGTGTATGTTCACAAAATAACATCGCTTACTATCCAGGGCAAAGAGGAAAAAAAGGAAGTTGATGAAAGCGCCTACGGATCTCGTTCGTACGGCTGGGAGGTTAGAAAGTTATCAGGGCTACAATTAAGGCAAACATTGGAAGGTCGCGGTTTTCGAAACCTTGCAAAAGTTGACCGGGCAAAGCTTCGTCGCATATACCTTGCTTATTGTTATGAAAGTATGTTAATGAACGTCCACGTTTTAACTGATTTCCCTGTATCAATGATTTATTCCTTTTTCATCATCGAGGCAACCAGTCAAGGAGTTGAAACAGAACTTTGGCGCAAGCACGCAAACGCTGGAGGGGTTAAGGCTTTGAAAGGAAAACAATCGGTAACCTACAAGACCCGTGAGGTCATCAGGGGAAAAGATAAGTACATTAAGGCAAAGTTTATGAAAGCATCCAGCACGGAAGAAGGTATGAACCTTTGGGCTGGTGTTCTTAACTCTGGAAGATACGCCGCCTGTAAAAAGGCAAATTACAAAATCAAAGGGATTAAGTTATACGAATCTATTTGTAAATGTGTTTACAAATCGGGCTACCATACCGACAGGGATTACAAGTTTCGTGCCTCATTAATGGCGGAATACTGGCAAATCAAACGGGATAACTTCCCTTTGAAGAAAGATTACAATGTTTTTTAACTTTTTTTTATTTATTTGTGTAAATATTTTTTTGTTTAAATATTTATTTATATATTTACATATCGAAACAAACAAACGATATTTCACCACTTAAAAAACAACAAAATGACAGCTTCAGAATTTACATCAATCGCAACTTCAAGATTAAACGCTTTACCAACTAACGATTTGATAGTTGAATTAAAAAAATTAATGAATGATTTTACATCAGCTGCAAACATAGTTCAGGATATTGTTTTAAATATATTGATGGAACGTTTACCAGAATCTGAGTTTATTGAATTATGTAATAGTTTATAATATTTCACAGGGCAGTCCCCCAGCTGCCCTACTTTTTTCACCACTTAAAAAACAAAACAAATGGAAAAGAATTTCACCAACACCCAGTTTAAATGGACTTTTGAAAGCATCAGCGACAACATTCCTACAATCATGCTTTTGACAATCGTCCTTACCTACGGCATTAATGCCTATTTAACCGCCATCTTTTTACCGATTAACTTTTGGGTTGCAATCACCGCTTCAACCATTTTACAACTTGGACGCTTTGCAGTCGTTTTTATGGACTTTTTAAACCCTACTAAGGGAAGAAGCCCTTTCCCGCCTAAAATAGCCTTAGGCGCAACGGTAATAGCCTTAATCGAAGTTTTCTTCGGGTTAATGGAAAAGTATTCTGGAGCGGAATTTATTACAATGTTCTTTTTTGTGGGAACAATCGTCTGCTTTGGATACCTTTTAGAAATAAACTTTGTTAACAAAGGGGTTGAGGCATACGGTTTAGTTGAGCCAAAAGTAATCAAAAGACGCAAAAGAAGGGTCGTTGTAAAAAAAGTCACGGAAGATGCACCAAAAGAAAGTAAAGGATATGTAACTTCGTTTCAAACGATAACACTTTGAGGACATACATCGGGGTTGACCCAGCAATAAGGATAAACGGAATGGCGGCTTGCATTATTCAATCAAACAAAGAGGTAAAATTCACGAAATATAAAAGGTTCGTGGATTTTATCCTTGATGTTCCAAAGTGGGCGCAATATGAAAACCCCGTTGTAATGGTGGAAGATTCCAGCCTTCAAAACGTAACCTTTAATTCATCTATTAATCGCGCTATCCTTTCCCGTATGTCCCGAAACGTGGGCATGAATCAAGGTGCAAGTCGTATTGCCTATGAATGGATTAAGGAAAATGGTTACGAGGGTTACAACATAAGCCCTGAGCAAAAGGGGAAGAAATGGGGAAAAGAAATATTTTTAAAAATCTTCCAAAGCGAAGGTTACAAGTTTGAACCAAATTTTAAAACTGCCAAAATAAGTCAGGACGAAATCGATTGTTTTACTCTTGCTTTACAGGCTAAAAATTACCAAAAACATGAAAAGAAATAGTGAATTAATCGACGGAATTGAGATAAGCACTTGGAAGGAAATTGAAAGGATTGCTAAAACTTACCCGAAGCCGATCAGATTTTCCGACGGTTTAAATAGCAAAATTGCATTATTAAAGTTTTATCTTGAGCCATTACTTCCAAACGGGAAGCCGCCTATTGAGTCAATGGACAAAGGACGAATGTTAACTATTGCTTATCGGTTGTATAAAAGCACGGACGGTGACACGGTCACAAATTTATCTTTGAAAATTATAAATCAAATTATAAATTAAGAAATTGATTACGTTTGTTTATGTTAATTAGTTTAGGAGTGGTGAATTAGAGGGTTGGCAGTTGCGTCAACCCTTTCCATTTTAAAACATTACCCCTTGCGTCTTTGCGTAATCAACCACCGCCCGTGCATGACAAAGCGCCAATGTATCTTGGAAGGCTGGGTCGAACATCATGACGGCATCTTTGTAATTGGTAAAGAATCCGTTTTCAGATAACACGGCTGGCATACTGGTTTGGCTCAGTACAAAGAAATTAGCCTCCTTGTCTGGGTCATTGTCAATTTTATCGCTTCGAAACAACCATTTTGGAAAAGCCTCTTTTACCTCATTGAATAGGAAGGTGGCGTAAATATCAGCCTTTGTTTGCCCGATTGATGTGAACACTTCAAAGCCTCTTGCCGTTGTTGATCCTGCTGCGTTGCCATGTATACTCAGGAACAACGAAGCTTCATAGTTCTGGGCGTTCATGTTTGCCTTTAATACACGTTTGTTTAGGCTTACATCAATAACAGGGTCGTAAACATTGATAACCGACATTCCCCAATCTTTTAAATATTGCTCAATCTTTGCCGCCACTTCCCTGTTGAACACGCCTTCAAAGAACCAGCCGTAACCGTGGAAGATTGAGTTGTTATGCTGGAAGCACTTTGAAGGGTAAGTCGTATAATTAAAAGGTAACTTTTTCTTTGGGTCAACTCCGCCATGTCCAGCATCAAGGAAAACACAAAATTGATTTGCTTTCATATTTATATATTTTTAAAGGGAGTCTAAATCAATAAACCCCCTTCTCAGGTGCATAAGGTAGCGAATCTGTCTGCGCCTATAATTTAAACCCGATGAGCGAAAAAGCTGCGGAAATCAAAGAAAATTTGGGCGGTAAAGTAACCGAAATCTCCTTCCCAGCACATTCACGGCTTGTCTCCTTGATTTTGTCCCAAATAATTTGTGCAAGTTTAACATATTCTCGCCATGTAAATTTCACTTTTGAACCATCCATGAAAACATTAATTTCACCAGCAAGTTCGGCAAAGTTAAGGGAATAACAGGCAATCTCACCAATGGGAGATTTAATTGTATCGGAGTCTTTTAATGCTCCTTTTAAACTTGTTTCAATCATTTTATAATTATTTTAACGTCTGAAAAATTTTAATACTAATGTTCCAATGTTTACTCCAGTTATAGACTTTATGTTTTCTGAAATACTGTAAAGTTCTGTAAATGATATCAAGAAACTAACTGAGTAAACTATTTGTGAAGGTAAACCAAAAGTAACACTTGCTCCGTGAAAAATCATGATACCGACAAAGTAAACAACCACCTTTTGAGAAGTCCGATATAAACCTTTGCTTGTTATTGGCTCATTTCTTTTCTTTGCCGCCATGATACCCGTCACCGTGTCTGCAAAAACTACAAATATTGTAAAAATCAAAAAATCCTTGATGGGAAGGAAAAACGAGAAAAGCACTCCGCAACAAATGGAATAAACAATGCCGTCGTAGCCAAGTTTTAAAATATTTATTATAACTGATTTCATTTCTTTTGCTTTCTGAGGATTAATTTGTTATCTAAATCCTTGAACGACTTTTCATTTGTTTTGTAAATAACAAATCTGTCCCCCGTGTTTGGATAATTTACAATGATGCCATAAGTGTCGGCAATGGCAATGAAAGGCTTGTTAATGCTTTCGCCAATCTTAATCCTTAATTCGCTATTCTTATTTACAAATATCTCAGCCCCAGCAAGAACCTTTGTCCCATTAGCAATGGCATTGTAATTTCCTAACCAGAAAGAGGCGTATAAATTAGAAAGGTAATCAAAAGCACTTTCCACTTTCCCATTAACCATGCTTTTGTCAAGTTTATGCAAGGCGTTTAAAAACTTGTTACGGTTTTCGTAAATATTAAAAGCATCGGTCATCTTCCGTGCCTCATCCACAACATCGTTTAAAATGTAGTAATAAATGGCAGATGAATCTTCAAACAATTTTATTTGAACATCCTGATTAGCGTACACCTTTTTTACGCTCCAAAGGGTATCATCTGCAAAGATTTTGGAAATGATAACCGTATCCTGTGCAATGGCAAAAGAAGGAAGAAAGAATAAAAAGAATAATATTTTTTTCATTTTGTGTTTATTTTATTGCTAACCAATAGATTGTTACCGATGTTGATGCCGCCTCCGTGCCATCATAATTCCAAGCTTGAACACTGAAAGTAGTTGAATTTTTGGCATAAACCTCAAATATTATTTTTTCTGCACCAGCAATACCAGCACTTGTCACTATAACCGCAGTAGGGTTTGAACCAAGCCCATGAGTGACGTTAAAAACAGCTGAAGGCGTTCCAGTTGTTGCTGTTGTTGAACCCCTTGTCATTAATCCTGTTTGTGCCACCGTGGTAACCTCTCCAACCACATTACTTGCATCTTTGCCAAGTAAAGCCGTTGGAGTTGTTGTCACCGTTGCAATTTTAACCTCACCATTAACATCAAGGGTCTTTGAAGGTGAACCCGTGCCAATGCCTACGCGGTCGGTTGAAGCATCCACGAAAACCATGTTGGCGTTCCCGTCACTTTCAATGCGCGTGTCAAAGTCACCTGAGCCTTCATTTAATACCGTGGCATTGTTTACGGTGAGTGCGCCTGTTAATGTCGTTGCGCCTGTTACACCGAGTGTGCCGTAAAAATTAGAATTACCATCAAAATCTATGTTAAATGCTAATTGTTCGGCATTTGGATTCCGTCTTGTATAAAAAGAATAACCTCCTTCAGTGCCTCCAAGTGCGTATGTTCTAAATTGTAAACTACTCACACCTGTGGGTAATAATATTTCTCTTCTTATTCCAGAAACATCCCCAAATTGTATTTTATTAGCATCATTAAAAGTATTGCTAAGAATAGATAATACACCTTCTCCACTACTAACATTATTATTTATTGTCAATGCTTTAAATGTTCCTGTTGTACCACTTAATGTACTTGATAACGTAGTTGCACCAGTTACACCGAGTGTTCCGTTAACGTCAAGTTTATAAATAGGTGTATCATCATTAATTCCAATATCTCCATTATAGTTAATATATAATCTATTAGTATTTTGCTGACCTATATCACTTGTATATAAGGCTAAAGAATTTCTATTATTATCTCCTCCTTGTTTTATATAATTTCTAATCCCGCTACCTCTTGCAGAAAATTCAACACCTAAAATATTTGAATTTGCAAAAAATAAATTACCAGAACTTCCAGCTAAAGAAGAATCTGGAAATATCATAACTGTTCCACCTCTTAAATATGCGCCCACATTAAAAATAGATTGTTCACCTGTTCCAACATTAAAAGGAACATAGGTATTTTTACCATATACATTTGTAAAATTTAACGTTGATGTTCCATTTACATTTAACGCCCCCGTTAATGTTCCCCCTGTCAATGGCAGATATGTGGAAGCTGCAACCCCTGACCTAAGGTAATTTGTAAGCATGGAAGAGGTATCGGAAATATTTAGCTTTGCGGCAAACCTTGAGGTTAGGTTTAACGATGTGGTATCTGATTTTTTAAAATAAGGCGTAAGCATCGAAGCCGTGTCGCTTACCAAAAGTGCGGCAGTTGTATCGCGCCATAATCCATCAGAATAAAATAAACTTGATTTTTCAACTGGTGAGGTAATTGCCACGTTGTGCAATTCGTTTAAACTATAACCCGATGCTACACGAATTGAAATTGTACCATTGTTTGAAGATGAATTTATGCAAAAGCCAATAGGCAAATCAATGTTAGGAGCAACTGGTTCAACATCCGTCCAAACACCAGCCGTAGTTGGCGAAGGGTAAAGGATTGCTCCAGCCGCAAAGGTATCAGTATTAACTTGCCTTATCTTGCCAAAAGAAATAACGTAGCCATCTTCGCCATTACTTAAATCATGAGCAGTTATTCCTAATAAATACTTTGCATCTATTGTTCCGTTGGCTATAAATTTTGATACCAATATCCTTCCACTTGCGCCAACTGTTCCCGATGCGTAAACAAGGCTATTTTTTGTAATAGTTGATCCTGTTTGATTCTTAACTAACCAAAAGTTTTTAAATCCTAATTCATTGGGCACGGCATCGTACATTCCCAAAACCACTGTACCTAACTCGGAATCCCATCGCATTTTTGCCGTGTCCACATTGTTAGGGGATACGCTTGTTTTAAAAAACAATGAGTCAATAGGCTGGGTGAATGCAGAACCGCCACCCGTACCAACTTGATTCCAAACATTGGAAGTAAAATCAAAGGAATATATTTTAAGGTTAACCGTGTCAAGAATAACCCATGCGTTTTGATTTGATACGGGTTGAATGCTTGCTGTATCAGAAATTGAACCGCGCCAAACCAACCCGTCAGCCGTGGTCTGGAAACCTAATCTTTGTTTATTGCCCGTGTTTGGAAACTGGGCAAAAAGGGAAATCGAAAGGAATAAAAAAAGAATCGAAGGCAATGTTTTTTTGCCTCCAATCCTTTTAATTAAACTACTCCCGACTTTGATTAAAACCTGTTCAATTAATATCTCACCGACGCGCCCCAATGCCTTGAGGAATCGCCTTTCTTTTTTTGGTTTCTCTATCATAGCACAATGCCTAAAGTGTTGTAAATGTCTGTAATTTCTTCTTCGTGTTCATCGCAAGTTGACTCAGGGCAACCAATGGCGCTGGGTATAAACGCGGTCAAAGGTGTTGAATAATTGCAAAGCAAATCTTTAATCCTTTTTTTCTTTACGTCCAACCTTTGTAACAAGGTATCTTGATAAAACTTTAAACCATCAACCCCGACGTTTTGTCCGTATTCATTATCAAGGGTATATAAACCATTTGAGCCAAGTTGCATGACCATATAAGGCGAAGCTTCATATAAGACAGCATTGGCGCAAAAAGATTTTAATTGCTTGTCCCAAATATCCTGATAAGAAGTTGATGTAAACGCGGTTGAACTTCCCTTGTCTGTAACCATTGAATCATATAAAGTTAAGCCAATGGCGGGAACAATCCAACGGAACTCAGCGTCTTGAATATGTGGGCTAATAAGCGACTTATCAAGTCTTATATCTGCTGGTGTTGGACGTGCAACCCCTCCAGCTATTACTTCACTCGGTTGTATTAATTGGCTCATTCGTTGGGGTTGTTTGTTCTATTTCTACGGGTGCATACCCTAATATTTCTCTTTTCTCGTTTAATGAAAGATTTTCATCTACCTTTAAATCACCCATGAAAGACACGGGTAAAGTGTTGGAAATACCAAACGTCACGTCGGTGAATGCTGGATTATAAAGTCCAATTTCTTTTAAGAAAGGGTTAATAATCTTTGATAACATAAGGTTTTGGCGTGGTTTAATAACCGTATTTTGCAAGTATTCCATTTCTTGCCGTATCTGTTGGTTTGTTCCAAGTTGTCCCGATGTTGCAAAGCCTGCTAAAGACTTTGACCAACGGTTAGCCACAACAATCGCTGAAGCTGCAAGGTTTTGAAGGTTTAAAAATTCCCCTTCATTTTCCTTTGATGTTGGTATCCAATTAGCTTTTAATTTTTCGTCCCTTAAAACCTGAACAAATAACTTGTGATTATTTCCCATTCCTGTAAACTTTGATTCAATACCTTCAACAAGGCTCTTTGCCTCAACCGATGTCATTGAACCAAAGAATTGTAATATTCCAGAAGGCATGAAGCCGTTTTCAAACTTACTGGTATTAAAACGCTGGATTCTGTATTCAATCTCTGCCCACATCTTCGCCCCAATCCACTCAGGTAAACCAAAGTAGAAATAACCAGCCGCATATTGTTTGACGTGGATAATTGAACGCTCCGTTCCGTCTTCTAATTTCTTGAACTCTGGGTAAATTGGTATTTCTCTAAACCCTTCCCTTTCGTAATATGTCCCCTCGGTTGTAAGTGGCACTTCTTCCCAGTTGTCGTAAATGCCAACCGACCTTATAATCTGATCCGCCTCGGCTTTCCTGATGCCAATGTTATAAACTGGGACATGGTAAATGTAGGTGAAAGGCTGAGAACCAACCTTTCCCCTTACAATTTCTGCAAAGCAATTTCCAAAAGCATCGTAATCAAAAGCCAATGAGCCAAGCACTTCTTGCAAGTTTTGTGCGTGCAAGTTAACTTGTCCAATAACTTCCTCAATCTCATTTAAAGAATCATCCGTAATTACCTCTCCCTTCATCGAGGTTGTAAGTAAGGTATTAGACTTTCCTTTCATTGGGATAAATCCATCACCGACAACCATGTTAACCTTGTCCTCAATGATACGCCGAAGCGTTGGGGAATTGTTCACAATGGCAATAAGACTCTTTAAAAAGTCATCTTTTTGGGTAAAGAATCTAACCCATTTAGCCCCTGTAAAATCAAGCCTTTCTCTGGAAGGTTCATTGAAAATATCCTCTTGCACTAACATAGTGTTTGAGGTATCCAAAGTAACGGAAGCCAATAAAGGGCTATTGTTTCTTTTTAAATTTCTGTTAGCCCTGTTCGGTACTGCTTGAATCGTCTTCTTTATTTGGCTCATAGGTTTTTTTCTCGGGAGTAAAAATAACGTGTTGGCTAACAGATGTGGGGTTGGTACTGTACCAACCCCTTAATTCTGCCTGTGTAAAATTTCCGATAGCCTTCTTTAGTATTCCCGCCTTTCCCGTTGGGTCAGCCCCGACGTAAATCATCAACTTACTTTTTTCCCTGACTATCATATTTCATGTTTTAATCAAGCGCTCCCATTACGGTTGCACCGTCAACTATGAATCTTGCTTTGTTCGTGGTACGGCAAGTTATCGTCAATGTTTCCTGATTTGAATCCGTAAACAAAGCACCAGATAAACCTTCAGCGCTTGTTAGCCTTGCTGGTCTTTTCTTTGCGCCAATGGTTTCCGCACCCCAAATCCAATAATTACCCGTATTTTCCACGTGTACACAAACCAATCCGCAAGCCTGTCCCGCCATGTCTTGAATTAAGTTTCTTAACTCTTGGTCACGGCAGTTTATAATACCTACCAAGCTTTGCTCAACTGCAACAGACAAAGTGTCTGGGTCTTGTGTTACGGTTTCGGTAAATGCTCCCGAATTGTCCCGAAATTCCACCTCGTAAAATACTGAGGCAGTTGATGACATTGTAATCGCTGTAACCGCTGCCGTGGCATTGGCGGTAAAACCAGTAACTTGATTTGCATTGGCGATATAAAGTTTACCGATACCACCAGCGCAAGTTCCATCGACACATTGGTTAAGCCATCCGCTTGTTATACTACTCATTGATTCTTATATTAGTAGCCTACGCTGATTAATGAATGGTGGATATAATTAACACCCATCTTGAAACGAGCCTTAATATACACCTTTTCGTCCTTCTGGTCATACCAAAGTTCCAAAGCCGTCTCAGGGCTTAATACGTCGGTTGCAATAACCTTATTTTGTGGGGTTGTGTATTCCACATAATGAGGCTTGGTTGTTCCCAAAGATGTTGCGATGTCATCCCATCTCCATTGAGCAACAACAGGCACACCACGGAAGGTAAATTGCTCAACCCCGTTAATCAACTGGAGTAAACCGTAATCACCGCCGCCGCCTTCTTCGATGTCTTCACGAAGTTGAGAATATACAGAACCAGTTACATTAAACACCTTTTGGTTAGCGGGTAAACCTTTTAACTGTAAAGGTGCTTGGTCGTAGATTGCACGAAGGATCGCAAAGCCATCACCAGCCGCAAGGTCTGCACCTGAGCCCGTGTTTGTTCTTGGAATCAAATCATCGGCAACTAACTGCGGGTAATAAACTGTCCAAAATCCATCTAATGAATCATAATTAGGATTGTTTGATGCCTGTGAACCAAAGTAAGAAAGACGGGTAATGTCATTTCTTATCGCCTGTTGTGTACGGGTCAATAAGATATTTTCAATTAATGTTCCCGATACGTCTGGAAGCCTTGTTCCTGTTTTCAATAACTCCTCGAAGACGGTGTCTTCAAATTCGTCCCAGCACATTTCAAGGTCAACCTTCATTTTTTCAACGTCGATTGTACGCTGATAAATGTCAACCGAGCCAACTGGGTTAAATCCGCAACCAGAATATTTTCTTACAATATTCTCAAGGTCTTGGACAAATACCATTTTCTTTTTATTTGCGACGTTTCCAAGAACACGGAATTGTCCGCGTAAATCATCGTCAAAAAAGACAGGCTCTAAAAATATGTTGTTTGCCTCTGTACCTCTAAAGGATACGTCAAGTTGGCTTATTTCAACTAATGCCATTTGTTTTTAATTTTAAAGGTTTGCGTAAGTAATCGTCGCAGTTGTGTTTGTTAAAACTGCTGCTGATTCAATTTTAAATGAAAATTCTGTCTTTGCCCCAGCCTTAGAGGTAGCAAAGAATGCCTTCCAATCGTTCGCCGTGTTTAACGCGGTGGTTGTAATGTCAAAGGCTGCTGAAGGTGCTGAAGATATCCAGCGTCCGTAAGCCTCATTACCACTTTCGTCAATCAAGTTGAACTTTAAATAATCGGAAGCAGATGTAACACCGTAAATTGGTGTAACCGTAGTTCTGTCACCAGCTGAAGCAATATGCCAACTAAACGATACTGGAATACGGTCTTCATAGGTATCAACCCCGTAAAGTTGCTCAGCGTTTAAGCCGTCAACATTTGCATAGGGGTTTGTTCGATTAAGGCTATTTTTTCCAACGTAAGTGTTGGATTGTAAAAAGCCATTCTCATTCTGGGCGGTTGGATTGAATGCCATTATCTTTGTGAAATTTTAGATTTAACTAATGAAGCAAAAGAATCAAAGGGACTCAATTTTGCTTTTGTTTCAATAATCTTTTCAGCCGTTGTCCCGCCCGAAGGAAGCCCAACGCCTTTTTTAACTTGTGCCCTAAGGGCTACTAATTCTTTGCCCAATGTTTCCAGAACTGTTTCAATTTCATTAATCGAGTTCTTTTGTTCATCGGTCTTCTTGTACATCGATTCCATTTCCTCTTTTTGCTTTGAATGAATTGCCTCCATTTCTTCGGGAGACATTACAAAGTAGCCATTGTCTTTTAACATTTGGATGGCATCGCCAACCTCGTCGTTCTTTGGTTCGTCTTTTTTCATCTCCTCTTCTTCTTGCATAACATTTTCGATATTTTCTTTATCGTCCATATTATTTAAAAGCGATTTGATTTTTTCTAAAATGGAATTACCCATGTCATCATTTTTTTTATTGTTGGTTAATAATGCAGCTGGTACATTTAGAAATTTGTTTAGGCTATTTTGCAACGGTAATAAATCAATATTTTTTTCGCCAACTTTTACAATTTCATCAATGAAACCAAACTCTAATGCTTCCTGTGCGGTCAACCATGTTTCGGCTGCCATCATTTGTGTAATCTTGTTTTCAAGGTCTTTCTGTCTCCCTTTGCGCTTATAAACGGAGGCGGTATAAATGTCCAATAACTTTGCCTCCATCTTGTCTAACAATTCAGCCGTTGCCTCAAGTTCGTCGGCGTTACCCATCGTATAACTCCAAGGTCGGTGAATCATCATGAAGGCGTTCTCAGTCATTTTAACATTATCCGCAGACAACAGTACAACCGTTGCAATACTCGCTACGAGTCCGATTCCTGTTGCCGTGGTTTCCTCAGGGTAATTAGCAATTAAATCAGCTATCGCCATTCCTTCGGTAACTGAGCCACCTCCAGAAGATATAACTAAATTAATTTCTTTGCCCTTCGCGTTGTTAATTTCCCTTTGTACTGCATTGTACGAATTAACAGATTCAGAAATTTCCCCTAAAATATCAATATTAAATTTTGCCATCGCTTTACTTTCCTTTTCTCTTTCAATCTTTTTAAACTTTGCTTCAGCCCAATCCCTCATCGCAGAACCACCCCATGCGTCGTACATTATTGAACCACAAATTTCATTTCCATCTTCATCAAAGTATTTTCCTTGGTCATACGTTTCCGCACGGGAAAGAAAACTGTAAGTTCTTTGGACGGTATCTTCCGACAAGCCTTCGCCGTTTGCGATTTGGTTTGCCCTTAACCAGCCGACACGCGTTCCACAATTCGAACCATTTTTCTTATGGTCAAGTGCGCGCCTTGCGTTATTTTTTGCCGTGTCTGGATAGTCCGCGTATGTCATGCAGTAAATTTATTTATTATTATTTTTCTTATTCCTTTTTTTGCTGATTCCATAGCCAAACGACTCAGGGTGTTGTATCATGTTATAAACGGTTTTTTCACTAAGCCCCGTTTGAATGCTAATATCTAAAATGGCATTCATCTTACTTTCATTTTCAAACAAGGCGGCTGGATATAATTCCATGACCATGAATTTAGCTATCGTCAAATCTTTTATAATGTTGGTTTGGAATAAAAAATCAATAAGGGTATAAAAGTCTGGCGTTATTCCTTCCTTTTCGCATAATGTTTTATAACGATGCAAAACACTATCTGTAAACTCGGTTAATAAATGCTTGTCTATCTCCCTTTTATTGGTTTCCATCTCTCCAAAATTGTACTATTTGCCTCATTTTACCCACTACCTTTGTCCGACACGCTGGGCAATTTCTTCTCTCAGGCTCGTAATGGTTAACAAAATTGTTATAAATCTGAAATAAATAATCCATATCCGACGGGTCAATCGACAAAACACGGTAAGTCCTGTCAACCGTTGCCATGACTTGCGTCTTATATTCATCGGGTATGCGGCTTGCAAGTTCACCCCAAATACTATTTCCTTTCATACAATTACACATTTATAAAGTTGCTTTTACTTTAAGTTTATTCCCTTCAGCGAGATCCCTTGCAATGTCATCCGAAACGACGTAAGCTTGAAGCCTGTCAATTCGATTATTAATTGCGTCGGTCTTTGCCTCAATCACTTGTAAAAAGTTGCTTAAATCATTGTTTCCTGATAAGGCTTGTATTGGTGCAGAAATTGGAGGCACTAAACCACCCTCGGCAAATCCTTTTATCCCTATACGCCTAAAGGTTGGTGAACCGCCTAATAAACTTTGTTGCCGTTGGTTCAATACAACCTCACCTCGTTTTACATACGCAAGTACATTGTCACCGTTTGAACGTGTGGGAATGTTTTGTTTACGGTTAATTCTTTCACCAGTCACGACGCCACCTTCCGCAAGGGGTTGAGCGGCTATTGTTGCGGTTTGTATTGCAGATAAAACTCCAGTAGCAATGGCAGACCCAATCGTTACTGGAGGACCAGGAGGAAAAGATAAAGCACGCTGAACAGCCAAAGCGCCTTGGATAATTGATTGAATAATAGCTATCTTTTTTTCATCCTTTGCTGCCTTTAATTGTAATGCTTCGGCTGCTTTATTTTTTTCCTCAAGTAATGCTTTTTCTTGAATAATTTCTTTTTCTAATCTCTTCTTTTTTAATCCACTTGCTTTTTCTGCTTTGGCTTCAAGTGTTGCAATACTTTCTTCTGTTTTACGTATTTCTTCGTTTAGTATTTCAGCATCCTTTTTAAATTTTGCTGATTGAATTGTTGAAAATAAATTTGTCAATGCCATAGCACCTTCACCAGCTAAAGCAATATTTTTTTGTCTGTTTTCGTATAACTCCTGTTGTGCTTTATTTTCTTTATCAATTCTTATTTTATTAGCCTCATCTGATGACTTAATAACATCTTGCTGAACCTTTTTTATTTCCTCGGCTTCTTTTTTATCTAAATCACTTTGCTTTATACTTTTTAAAGGTTTAATTGTCAAAGGTAAAGTTGCTAATTGTTGTGCTTGTTGCAAGTTTTTAAGCAAGTTACCCCTTGACGCATCCGCTAATATTTGATTTTGTTGTTCAACTGCATCTTTGATTTGAATATTAATTGCATTTAATTTTACCGCTAATTCTTTTTGAGTTCCAGAACCAGCAACTGCATTTGAAAAAGCCTGTTGTAATTTTCCTCGTTCATTTTCAAGTGCGGCGATTGAGCCATCGACAAATGACTTAGCTATTGTTTCACCAGCTTTTGTTCCTGCTTTAGTTACAATAACCTCGGGTTTAAATTTCCTTAATTGTTCATCAACTTTGGCAATTTCAACGTCTAACTTTTTAAATTCAGGGCTGCCAAATAATACAACTTTTCTTTGTTTTCTTAAATCAGATAACTTTTGTTCTAAACCAGCCTGAGTATTTAATGCTGCTGCTGCCTGTGCTTTTGCATTTTTTTCTTGTTCAATTAACGCTTCTTTGTTTATTAAATTTATTTCCTTGTTTCCATCTTTTATCTGCTGATTAAAAACTTTAAAGAAGGAAAGGATTGAACCCTCAGGCTTTGTAAATTCTGCGAAGGCTTTTTTATAAGCATTTAAACGGTTTGGAACTTGTTCAAAGTATCCAAGTATTCCAGACAAAACACTATTTAAAAATATCTTACCCTTTGCCGTTGCAATCTCAAATTCAACGCCTGTTGTTGCAAGGGTTGTATTATAAGCGACCTCACTTATTTTTAATTGCTCATTTACTTTAAATAATTCTTCTTGTTGCTTTTGGTAAAGGTTGGTTGATAAAGTGACATCGTCCGTACTTTGTAAAACATCGCCTAAGGTTATAATAAAATCCTTTCCAATGTCTTCCCCAGGTGCGCCAAAAACATTGGCAATAACCGTTTGAAGCTGCGAGCCTGCTATCCCTGTTTCTGTTATTTTATCGGTAACTAATCCAAAAGCCTGACCCGATGTTACTGAGCCGTTATTTATATTCTCAAATAATTGACTTGTAAATTCTTCGCCAAAAGCATTGGTTAAAGCATCCTTTGAACCCTTTGTTTGTTCTTGTATTCTTAACCCAAATTCCTTAACCGCGTCAAGTCCTTTGTCTGAAAATATACCTTCATTTGCCGAGGCAATGGATACCCTTAAAAAATCTTCAGCACTTAATCCAGCATCTCTAAATTGAACAGAATATTCTTTCAAGCCGTCAAGGAATTGTCCCTGAGCATCCGCACCTTTTCTGAATCCAATTTCAACCACGTCCAAAGCCTGAGCAAAAGAAATACCCAATGCCTTACTTGCGCTATTAGCTGCTACAACAATTTCATCGACATTCTTACCGTAAGTGACCGCAATAGCTTGACTTGTTGCGACAACGGCTTCAAGTTCATCGCCTGTAATTTGTGTAAAGTTTGTAACCTGAGCCGATAACTCTTTTGTTGCCCTTGCGGCTTCGATAAGGCTTCCAACAATTTCACTAATAGCTTGAAAAGCGGTTAATGCAATACCGATACCACCAAGTCCCGTTGTCAAAGCGCCTGAGGACTTGCTTAAATTTGCAAAACCGTTTTGTATTCCACCAATCGCCCCTGTTACCTGACCTAATGTTCCGCTAAGTTTAGGGAAAAAGTTTGATAAGGCTTCAGTATATCCACCGACATTCCTTTGAAATTGTCCAACATTTGCGTCAATGCCTTTTAACTTCTTATCTAATGCACCAATGGATACAATTAAATCTCTTGCCTCCTGACTTGATGCCTGTTCGGCGGCTGCTAAATCCTTATATCTTTTCCGTTGGTCGTTTAATTCCTTTGATAAACGACGATATGCCCCTTCGCTTTTGTCAATCCCCGCAATTTCTTCCTTCCTTAATTTAACTTGTTCCCGTGTGACATCGTTAACAAGTGACTGAGCCGCCTTTAAATCGACTAACTTCTTTTCAAGTTTCTTGATTTCGTCAACGTCCGCCGTCTTTTTTAACTCGGAATTTATATCGGCGATTTGCCTTTTTAATTGCGTTGCCGTTTCAATCGTTCCCGCTAAACCTTCAATCTGGATTTTAAAACCTATTACCTTTTCTGCCATGATTATCCTTTTGTTACGCCATTTACAACTACTTCATAATTTGCCCCGTCATAATGGGTATCTATATTAATGCCAATGGTTGAACCACTAATTATATATTGAATGGTTGGTATCAACTTTTGCCCGTTCATGAATACAAGTACATTTGCATTCGTGTTTGATACCTGGGTGATACCTGAGTTAACAGGAAGAACAAGTACATTGGTCATTGAGTTAATAAACGGCGTGTAAGATAATTGAATGTTCACCGTCGCTCCATTTGCACCCACTAAGCCGCTGCCCGATCCTGTTACCGTTCCCGATTGAGGCGAAGCCCCAGCCAATGTTATCGTGTTGACAACTTTTGTTAAATCATTTACATTTGGCTTTTCATCGTAAAGTAAAACCGTTTTGGCTGGACTGTTTGACTTCGGGTTGTATTCTATACTCTGAATTATAAAGTTAGATGAACCAATGATTCCCTTGCGTCTAAAGGATAGTTGCGTTATATCCTTTGGCTTCAACTTTGCAAAGGTCGTGTAAACCTTACCAAGTTCAATGCGCTTGTAGGTCTGCAAATGGAAGGTTTTAAAAATACCTTGCATTACGTTTGTGAAATTGGTGACCTCATCGGAAAAGGAAAGGTTAAAATCCCCACCGCTTGGGTCATTGTAATTTACCATAAACGCCGCTGGAAAATCAAAAGCACTTGAGGCACTTGATGTTTCATCGTACAATCTTATATAACCATCTAAGCCGTTGCGCCTTCCAGCGTAATAAAGCAAACGAGGTGCAAGATTGTAGTTTGGTTCAGCATCTGTTACCGTGTTGTAATCATCGCCAAAGACAAGCGGCATTTGTGCTCCGTAAATTCCTCCCGATGTTATTTCAACATCGCTTATGTGGATCGTTTTGGCAAAGAACTTTGTATAAATAAATTCAACCCCGTTATCAAATCTATCAGTCGGGAAATTGTAACCACCAGAATAAATGTTTACCCCTCGTCTTTCTTCTTCCTTATTCGTCGTATCGTCGTCCGTGGCGTATGCCAGCACCTGACTTGATTTGTAACCGTCTAAGATTTGGAACTCCGAGCCATCAAGGTCACGGGTATTTAAATCGTATTTATCTGTTCCTTTAAAGAACCCGTCGAAACTTGTAAGGCTTATTGCTCCCGTAGCATCAGCCCTATACCTTATCGTATAATCATCCTTTGGATAGGCGTAAACTTGTTTGCTTTGTACGTTGGTTTCCCATGCAAGGTTGAAAATGGTTGTAAGGTCTGCAATAACATCACGGACATACCATGTAATAGGAATAACATATTGTAAGTCAAATGTTCTGCCAGCCTCAAAGATAGCTTTACTTCCTATGATTTCGATTGAGCCGTTTAGTCCCATAAGGAAACCAGGGTTATTATGTTTTACGACAAATCGAACTAAGTCGCCTTCAACCAAATCAGTTATAAATTCAATGATTACCGAATCGTCAAAACTTGGTTCTTGTCCAAGGTCTTCGCCTTCTTCAAATACTCCGTTTATTTCCCAACCGACTAATATTTCATCTGTTGAAGTAGGCACAAGAATAGTATTGGCAATATTTAATTCAGCCTTTAACGTATAGGTTGCTGTTATTGGCACGGTATAAACCCCGCTTACATAATTTCCACCCGTGTCAAAGTTTGGCGATGTTGTTTCGTCTGTAAAGGTTATAAGGACGGGCGAAGGATTTGAATTGCTTAATAATGAGGGACTCGGAGATGAAGCCCTGAGGTTTACAAAGTCATTTAAGTAGTCCGCGCCAAGTTCTAAGCCCATTGGAATAATAAGGCGGTTAAACGGGTCGGTCTTAAAAATACTGTTTAACTGATAACCTCTATTTAAAAATGCCTTTTCCAATACTTGCCAGACAAAAATGGCTGGGGTCATTTCATTGTTTACAATGAATGTTTCATTTTCCCACGCTTTCCATTTCATGAGGATAAAGCAATGTTCCGACGTCAACGGGTCGTAATTGGTTTTTACATTTGTTGTATTTATTTCTATATCGTCCCAACCTAAATCTCTTACCAATGTGTTACCCACGTCGGAAAACCAATCGGCATTGTTTCCAATCAAGGAGACCTTAAAATTAGATGCTACAAACCCCGAATTAATCGCTTGTAAATCTGCACCCTCCAACCTTGCTTTTCCTGTAAGAATTGGCACGCCGTCGGCTTCAAGTCTTGCCGATAATAATTTATAAGCATTGGTTACAATCGCACCAGCGTCTGTGATGTTTTGAAATATATTTACGTTTGTTTTTGTTGCTGGAAGGGTGACGTTCCTTTTGGAATGCGCACCCGATATGTTTCCGAGTTCAATGTTTTCAATCGAATAATCAATCGTTACGTTGACTTCATTTTGATTTAAATCTACTTCTTGCCCGCCTATAAATAATTTTATCATAACTGGGCGGTTGGTTTATTTGGATAGGTAATTTCAAAAGATAACTCAATGTCCGTTGTTCTGTTGTTGTCCGTCAATGTTTCAGCGTTGGAAATAGTAACATTAACATACTTCCCATTCTCGATGATGTACACCTCAGGGGAATAAAACATTGAGGCAACGTAAACCGCGTCTTCGTGTGGAATATTACATTTTACTTGCTTTCGTTTGTTTACCCTTTGATTTGTCTTGATGATTGTTTTGTCAAAACTGTTTGCCCGTGGACTTGCCGCCACGTTCCACGGCTGCGAAATATTGATTATATCAGCATTGGCGTTTTGTAAGTCAACAATTAAGCCACGGAACTGGTAACTTTCTGCACCGCCATATTTTCCAAACCAATGTAAGTCAATGTTATCAGAACAATTTGGCTCAATGTTTACTTGAATCTTTTCAGAAAGTCGTGTATACGAACCTGAATAAGAACCAACGCTAACTTCGTAAAACGAATAAGCGCTGGAATTATCGGGGAAGTTGCCGCCATGAAAAATAGCACTGCTCCCAAATATATTAGCAACACCAACAGAAAGAGAATATAAGTCATTGTTTGCTGTTGAGTTTACAAAATCTACAATCGTCACGGCTGAACTTCCTGACTTTGTCCAAAATTCAAACTGAGCCGCGTTAACCCCTTTGCCAACAAATGAAAGAAATATATTCCCGTCATCATTGCATCGCCTGTCTTGGTTGTTAGTGGTAAGGAATTTAAAGGGATTTGCCGACGGTGAATAAAAGTCGTTTAAGTCAAATTCATTTTCATAAAACTGGGAAGGAATAACATAAGCCGTTGAACTTGTTTGGCTTGCGGTTGAGGTTATAAGGAATCCAGCACTTGATACCGTTTGGTTCTTTGCCACCGTGTAAACGGACTTTATTACATCCGTATTCGTTGTTAAGGAATAATCGTTAAGCGTTCCAAAGAAACTTGTTTTAAGCCCCGTAACGGGTGCAACGTCGGAATAAAGGAAACTTTGAACATTGGTATCAAAGACCGCGCTGCTTCCACTTGTTCCCGTCTGGGCTGCTAAGAATGACCCCGCAAGGCTGCCACCAACGTAAACATCTATTTGCTGCTGAACCACCGCCGAAGGCTCAAGGCTGCGATAAGATACAGGATAAAGAAGGCTTGATAACGTGTCTGGATTTATCGTGTAACTCATCTGTTCAATATTGATTTGTAATAACTTTCAACTAACACTTCAACGGTTGCGGCAACGCTTACCTCAATTAACTCAACAAACTTTTGACTATTCTTGTCCAATGCTATTTCTATGAACCCCGTTCGTTTACCTGTTTTGGAATGCTTAATGACGCTATTTTTCGTTGGCATTCCCTCCTTTTTATGCTTACTTGCGATGGCGAATGCAATGCCTTTAGATTCCTTTTCACTTTTACCCATTCTCTGCTGAACATATTTCATCAAGCCGTCAATATACTTGCTTGTTTTTCTTCCGCTCCCAGGGTAATAAGGTATCTTGTTTGAAGGTACGCCTTGATTATTTATCGCCATGTAATCAGGAATAAAGCCCTCAATGATTAAAGTATTAATTTCCATCCTTACCATTGTTTCCATTTGTTTCACGGCTGAGCCTGTTAACTCATGCCCCTGTAATCGCCATTCATTGGCAACCACGGAAATGGCTAACACACTTATTTCATCCGCTAACTTTTGTAAAGATGCTTCCATGATAAAAGGTAAGGTAACCCCGAAGGGCTACCGTGATTAATCTACTCTAATGGTCAATGAAGAAGCATTGAAACGAATTTCATCGCCAACCGAAACCGTTTTCGCCACGGCTAAAGCACCGTAGAACAAAAGATTACCCGATGTCGAATTGTCAAATACGCCAAAGTTATCAGCAAAAGCCGTAGTTGCGGCAGAGGCATTCATAACGATTGCATTTGTATTTGTAATCGTTGCCGTTGCCCCTGTGGTTGTTGTCCATCCACCAGCTGCAACCGCTACACGGGTGTATAAGCCCGTGCCTCCTGAACCTGTTTCGTCTGGTGAACCATTAAAAAGTTGAACCCAAGTTGCTGAAGGCTGCGAAGGAAATGCCCCGCCGTTTACCCAGTCAAGTATCTCGTTTTCTAAATAATTACTAAAAGCTCCCATGTTTATTTATTTTGTTTTGTAATGTTTTTTTCTGTCAATAATTCTGGTTTTGGAACTCTGTCGTTCCACCTTTTATGCAAGTAATGTCTATCTGCGCAAGTTAAACGCCTATTTGGTTTTATCTCACAAACGTAATCATCAAGGTTAACATCTGGATGAGCATTATAATTTCCCGTTGCCAAATCCATGTGCAAACATTGAACATTGGTATTAACAATGCAATTATAACCGTTTTTGTAAAGCAAGTGTAAAAACCATTCATCTTCGCCAACAAATGGCGTGTTTTCCGTTTCAGAAACCACGCAAAAGAAAGGGCAGTCTGGTTCTTTTTCCTTTAATTCCTTTAATATGCTTACAGGAATTAACATAGCATCCATGCCGATGAGCATTGGATTAAGAATCATTTGGTCTGGGTCAACATTTGCCGTGCATCTGTAACCGTCTTTATCCGTAATTAAAACCATTGCCCCAGCTTCCTTGAAATAATACACGCCACTTGCTACCGTGTTTGGGTTTTCTTCGCAAGTCCTGTGTAACTCCTCAAAGCCGTAATAAGGCATGACCGTATCTTCACCAACTAATAACAAATACTTTGCCTCAAGTTGAATGGCTTTTTCTGCCAAAGCATTACGAGCCACGTCAACAAGTTGTCCACTAATATTTATATACTTGTAGCTGCACCATGTCGTTATCGCTGACTTGTCTCCGACAAAACTTTGCGCTGCCTGTTCCTTTGCATCACGTCGAGGCTGAGCAATGACAAGGTAAGGCTTCAAG
>Ga0208855_1000056_pt1 | contig 36600 bp, 31 predicted proteins | sample LakMenEpi17May12_FD_150708 | JGI IMG/M metagenome (GOLD analysis project Ga0208855, IMG submission 150708) | Freshwater microbial communities from Lake Mendota, WI - 17MAY2012 deep hole epilimnion (SPAdes) | ecosystem: Environmental > Aquatic > Freshwater > Lentic | place: Lake Mendota, Madison...
ATTGTAAAATATCACTGATACAGATAGTAATACAATCATAATAAGTGTTACAGAAACCTTATCTATTGTTTTCATATAATGTTTTTAGAATGATTCAATCATAGGTAATAAGGTTAATGCCTGCTCATATGAGTCAGCCCAAATCTTGTAGTCTTTAATGATCCACATAGATTTACCAGTCTGTGTATTAATCTCATCTGGTGGAGGTGCCATTTTATTATCAGACATTGTAAACCCTGCACTGTCATACTCAGGTTCTTCATCTAATGAATATACACTAGGAGTTAAACCCCACTCTGATTCAGGATTAAGAACACAAACTTGTACGTCTACATAACCACTCTTTACCCAATTGTTAGTTGGCGTAACTATATTATGTTTAGCTAAAAAGTTTGTAATGCCCTCATTCTCAGAATAGTCTTTGATTAGCACTTCATTGTCTTCTAATAGTACATTAGGAATGTTTACACTTGCAGTCATGTAAGGTGTATATCCATGTTCTGGATCTATTTCCAGTAATTCAATAGCCGGACGTCCGTTATTATACTGACGTATATTCACTGTTACTGGAATATCTTCACAAGTAAAGGGACTAGTTAACGTAAATTGTTTCATGTTAAATGATTAAAGGATTTGAATAAATATATTTTGTGGATAGGTGTTATTAAACAGATACAATACAACAGGACATAACCATAAATTATGATCGTTGTCTTTAACTGTATACCATGCACCTGAATCTAGTTCTGCTTCGTCTAAAAGTTCAGGTGTATAACCATGATTTGAAGATCTAATAAGCTCTACATCATGATCTACAAACTCCTCGTCTGTAAATTTTAGGGTGATTGATGTCTCACCTTGGGCTAATGTAGATAAAAAAGTATCTGCACCTGCTACCATTTCAAGATTGGACTTAGTGCCCACTCCTGATTCAATGTATTCTGGTAAATCTATATACCAGCGTCCATCTTCTTCTTGATAAAAGTTCTTTACCATATAGTTTGTTTAATTGTAATAAAAGTAGAGCTCCCACGTAGAAACGCAGGAGCTTAATTGCCTTATGAAAATCTAAAACGTTTGTGGTCCTTTCTTAGCTCTACGGAAGTTAAATTCCACTATAAAGCATAGAAATGCTACATACAAATCTGGTTTGTCATAGCTAATACCAAATAATACTGTGTTAGGGATGAATTTTAGGGTAATTATCTTACCTCTAATTAGAGTTTTTTCCATGTGGATTGTTATTTGATTAATAAATAATTTTGTTTATTATCTAATCACCAAGTTACATTTATAGTTCTTTGGTGGACGTTGAGGGCTGTACGCTCTACAACTAGTTGCTATTACAGCAACAAGGGTAATGATAACTAATAATTGACTTTTCACTATATAAGTTTTAAGCGTGAATAAAAAAAATTGAGGCTGAGTGTTGACCGTCAATATATCATCGTTTTCACAGGATTACCCCTGCTTATACACACTATAGATTACTCCATAGTAGATGATAGTACCAGTGTTTAACTTCACTCCTGAAGGATCTCTCTCTAGACTACATAGATATTAATTTCTACCAAGCGGACTGGATGGTCCTTAGCTACATCCCTGCAACTACTTAGATATACTTTTGCCATCTCACAGTTTTCCTTACGGTACTAGCTGTGCTGTCATATTTCATACAGATAAGGTACTTTGACCTAGAGAACTAACAGACTTTTGTTAAATTAATTAGTTTAATTTTACAATAGCATAATCCAGGACGTGCCATTAGATTGCAGCTCACTCCCTTTTGAGGAATGCGTACTACAACGCCCCAGTGTAGATTACCAGTCTACGATGTATTAAGATGCTTTAAGCCACACCTTGCTACATTGAGTAACGCAGTTATTCTTTTGGTAAAGAACTCCCACATGCACCCCACAGGTGTTCCTATTGTGATTTCTCACTCAACAGTGTATGCTAACACTGTAATTGCTCAGAGATTTCCCCATTGCAATTGTTGCCCGCTTGCTTACTTGGCCAGCCTAACGCTGTAGATGTACGCTTGTTTACGCACACCTTATATACCTGTCACCAGGTTTATCCTAAAGACCATAAGCGGCCTAATCTCCAAAGGAGAATATCATAAGGTGAACCAGACCCATTACAGGCCCAGTTCACCACTAAAATTGTAAATATGCAGATTTTGTGCCTCAACCTACAAAGCCTCTATTCAGTGAAGTAGAATAGATAAACCCCTATTAATATTGTTAAAATGCGTCTGATGTAAATAATTGCATTAGCTCTTCTCTTTCTACCTCAGTCATAGTGTTCATCTTACAATAGAATTCATCACCATCTATGTCGCCTTGCCAGCCAACATTCCAGTGTGAAGCATACTTCATATACTTACAACCATCTAATTGAATAGTTGTAATGTTTGTACTACCTTCATCTTCAAAAGAAATAAACTCTTTGTTCTCTTTAACAAAGTGTTCATGAAACTCTGATATGTCAATCTCTTCTATGTCACGATTAAACATATCGTATCTAGCGTATAGCTCTGACTTTCTCATAATGATTTAATTTAATGTGGGTGAATAAGGTGGGTGAATAAAAGTTTATGACAGCTCACCAGTGAGCTCTCCTTAACATAGTAGATAAAGAGCTATTCTCTATCTACTATATTATAGGGTTCAAAAATGAGCTGTTAAAACACTTTGTCAAAATAATCCTGCTTGGATATGTAATACTCACGAGCTGGGAAGATGGCTAACCACCAACCTAAGAACATAGCATAAACCATAAACCAATTGTGGTTTGTTATAATCTCACTGTAAGGAGTAAAGAACACACCTATAAGAGATAGTAACAAGAAGAACAGTACGAATGAAACCAAGTAGGTTCCAATTAAGATGATAGACTTCATGTGAATAGAAGTTTAAAGGGTGAATAAACAAGTTATAGCTATCTTATCCGTCTGACTAGGTCAGTTATTAGGCTCTAAGAGTTAGATGAAAGAAAGCTAGGAAGTGGTTCTACCACTCTTACACTCACACATAAGTGAATGTAAATCAACGTTTTATTTAACACGGGTAACGTAGAACCGTGGACGTGAGTTACGCTTGGCGTATATCAGCAGCCACTGTTGCAGCTTCTATCATAGAAGATACAATAGTGATTGTTCCGTCTAGGAGAACGAGTGCAATCATGTTGTTAGTGTGTGGGTTTGTTAATATGTTAATAGATATAATAAACTGATATGCGTACTGACTGAACTGATAAACTAAAAAAAAGTAAAAAAAGGCATACGAGGTTTTTCCCCGTATGCCTTGCACGTTATTTAACGTGTAGCCATTTCAGCATAAGCTTCACAACCTCGCCCGAAGTAGTGTCGACTGTATCATATGGACGCTCCTCAATACGGAAGTTGTCCAATTCAAGTTCGTCTACTGTACCCACCTTAGTAGGTTTGCTCAAAGCTATGAAGTATGTGAGTTGACCACTTACCTTAGTTTGACCGAGCACGCTCACTTCCTTACCTTCTGTTTTCAGAGTGTGAATGTAGTTACCATTCTTAGAAGCTTGTGTAGAACATTTGCTGACTGTTACTTTAATCTTTCCCATTTTTAATGTTTTTTAGAGTTTAATAAAAAAAAAGAACTGCTGTTGCAAAGTACCGGGGTACCCGCAACGCCACGACTGAGTCGGGGTCAACAAACTAATACCCCTCTAGATTCTCTAACATCCTAAATCCGTATAGGAAAGCCTAGGGGGTTGCTATTAGGTTATTAACAAGTGGGGGATAACTTGTTATTGTATTGGTATATAAAAAATATTAAATTTGCTAAGTTTAAACTTATTAGGTATATTATAGTATAGACCAAACTAAAAAATCAAATGATACACACGTGCAACATTCACTGCCACACGCTAGAAGTAGAGAAGGCAGAATTGATGGGACTAGAGGATAAAGGGAGATGGATGCCATTTGCATTCCATATAGATATTGTGATAGCTTGTAAACTCACCTCTGATGAGGAAGATTCTTTGGTTAATGGCTGCACTACAATTTTTACAGAGCCAGGTGATACATATATTATAGATACTCCATACGAGCAGTTTATGCCAATATTTAAAACCTATTATGATGACGAACTAGATGCTACGCAAGCAAATGGTGATATAGAATTATAAACAATTAAACAAACCAAATTATGTCAGAAGAAACACAAAAAGTGAACGAAGAACAAAAAGCTCCTACTAAAGATCAAGTGATGGAGTTCTTAAAAGAGCAGATTGATGTAAAGAAGCTACAACTTGAGCTTCAGCAGCTTAACACTGGACTTGCTACAAACAGAGCAGAAGAGTTAAAAGCATTAAGCTTTATTGCTCAATTGACTAACCCAAGACAAGAGGGAGGATCTCCATACCAAGGTGCACCAGACGGTACGCCTCATAAGATTACACAAGAAGATCTTGATAATAATCCAGAGCTTGTAGAAGCAGGTGTAGAGGTGGGGGATGATGTTATTATTCCTAACCAAGAAGGTCCACAAGAAGAAGCACCAAGTAAAAAGTTAAAAAAGAACTAGAATGGGTTCATCATATTCTATTCTTTATAGGTTAAAAGACTATAAAGAATGTCTACCCTTTGAACGTGAGCATCCTAAAGAACTACGTTGGGATGATAAGTATAAAATCTTTATGCTTACACAAAAGGAGAAATGTCAAGGAATATGGATGAAGGACGGTAAGAGTGGTTTAATAGCTGAGGCTATTGTAACATGGCAGAGTGATAATGTATTGCATATTGATAGCTTCACCGTTTTGCCTTCCCATAGAGGACAGGGATTAGGATATAAGCTTGTACAAGCTGTAATAGATTGGGCTCAAGAAATGGACTACGCACATTTAACAGGAGAAGCTAGAATAGGAGCATCGTGGCACATTTTTGCAAACATGAGTGCTGCCCCGGTGCTCTTATATAAAAACTGGAATGACACTGGAGAAGATTACATGAGTTTTAAAATAGAATTATAATGGCAATAGTAAACCAAGTAGATAAGCGAGTGAAGATGAGTGGCTGGCAGATAGTTAAATATCAAATTTTAACTCACTGCTACTTATACAACATTCAAGTGAGTGAGTCTGATTTAGACTGTCTCACCCTTCTTGCAATAGAAGGAGATCAAGAACTTACAAGTTTTTGTAATAAAGCTCATGATAAGCAAATATTCTCTAGTACCCAGTCGGTACGCAACTGCCTCACTAAGTCTGAAAAGAAAGGCTTAATTAAAAAAGAAGGAAAGAATAAGAAAAAGATATTTATTAATCCAGAACTAAAGGTACATTCTACTGGTAATATTTTGTTAGACTTTAAATTCTTAAGCATTGCATCCACGGAAAGCTAAAGAGCTATATTCAGAAGTGGCAAAAGAAGCCAATCTATCTGAAGAAACTATAAACAATATAGTAGGTTTTTATTGGAGAGAGGTGAGAAAGAATCTATCTTCATTAAAGCATTCTAGAGTGCATATTACAAATCTTGGTGATTTTGTAACAAAGCATTGGAAGATAGATAGTAAGATTGAGATGCTTGAAAAGTTTGAAGAGAACAACAGGCAAAAAGGTTTACAGCAAATGACTGCTAGATTTAAAACAGCAGAAACATTGTTTGACCTGAAAATACTAAAGGATATTATTACAGAAGAAAAGCAAAGAGCTGACTTTATTAAAATGCATAAATCTCATGAGTCTAAAAGAAAACATAATAAAAATATGGAAGAGTAAAGGTCAGATTATAGAGGGCATAACCAATTCCATATTTAAGAAAGAAGATGTTGAAGAGATTGCTAAACATAGATTAAGTATATGTCACTTCTGTGATCTTTATACAGAATCAGATAGTGGCTGCATGGTTCCTGGCACTGATCCTTGTTGTAATAAAGAACTAGGAGGATGCGGATGCTGTCTTGCATTAAAGACAAGAAGTTTAAGTTCAGAATGTCCAAAGGGGCACTGGAAAGCAGAGTTGACACAAGAGGAAGAAGATAAACTAAACGAAAAATTAGGACTATGATAGTTTTCACAGCACAAAACCACAAGTATAGAAGTATAGATGCTACAGATGTTACAAACTGGGTTTCTGTAACAAGCTTTATATCAAACTTTAAAAAGCCATTTGAGTCAGACGTTATTGCTGCTAAATCTTCTAAGTCTAAAAAGTCTAAGTGGTATGGCATGACACCTGAAGAAATAAAGGATGCATGGGCATCAGAAGCTAAACGTGCAACAGACCTTGGAACTTGGTATCATAATTGTAGAGAAAAAGATTTGTGCGAACTAACCACGATGGAACGTCATGGGGAAGTGGTGCCTGTATTTAAACCCATCGAAACAGATGGAATTAAACAAGCTCCAGTACAAAAGCTTACCAATGGTGTTTATCCAGAACACATGGTTTATTTAAAATCTGCTGGTTTATGCGGTCAGTCAGATCTTGTAGAAGTGATCAATGGAGAAGTGCATATTACAGACTACAAGACTAACAAAGAAATTAAAACAGAAGGATACACTAGTTGGGATGGTAAGGTGGATAGAATGGCTAGTCCTTTAACTCACTTAGATGATTGTAATCTAAATCACTATACACTACAGCTAAGTTTATATTTATATATTATTCTTAAGCACAACCCTAGGTTAAAACCAGGTAATTTAATAATCCATCACATCCTATTTGAAACAGTGGGCGTAGATAAGTTTGGTAATCCAATCACTGCGTTAGACACAACTGGTAATCCTATAGTAAAAGATATTGTTCAGTATAACCTTCCTTATATGAAGAGTGAGGTGATAAACTTATTGCATTGGTTAGAAGACAATAGAGAACAGTTAAAACCTAAGTATTAATGAGAAAAGAATTATTTGTTTCTGCTTCTAAAGAAAAGAAACTTATTGTTACACTTACCAATAAGCTTATTGAAAAATACCCTGATGTATCAGCTGATAACACTCTTTTAGTGATGGTTAGTCCTGACTATTCTGCAACAGTAGCTATGCACCTTGCTCATAATCTAAGCAAAAATGGAGATATGTGTGATATACTACCTATACACGTTCCCTATCCTGATGAAAATGAACACATCTATGTAAGGAAAGCAGACCAAGATATAGACAATTGGTTTAAGTTTTCAGAAGATGATTATAAATATTATCTTTTAGTAGAAGGGGGAGTTATTCGTGGAGGTAACTATACATGGCTTACTAAGTTATTTAGAAATAAGGTGACTGGTAATATTATTACAGCTTCTCTATATGAAAATATAGGAAGTAGATTTCAAAGTGATGTTGTAGCAGAATACTATGATAACACTAAACAAGACCTCACCTTTTATTTTGAAAGGGAAAACAAACACTGGAACTAATGGTAAGATTATTTGATATACAGAATGGTAAAGTTGTTCCTAGTGAGCATTGTTACACTCTAAATTCTTTAAAAAAGATTATGGATGAGTATGGCGAAGAAGCAGTGAAGGTGTATGCATATTTGTTTTATATGACCTGCCCTAGTCCAGATCTTAATCCGTTCTTTGATATGCCAGAACAAGATAAGGAAGAACTTATTTTAGTTGAGGTGGATGGTGACTTTTCAGGAGAAGATGAAACAATAGTTGTTGCACTTAAGGTGTGTCAGAAAATGTATGAGACTCCTACGTATAGAGCATACAATGGAATCAAGATTGCCTTAGATAATATGGCAACGTTTATGGCTACAGAAAAACCTACATCAGGACGTGATGGATCTGCTACAGCGTTACTACGCATAGCAGAAAGGTTTGATGCAGTGAGACAAAGTTTTAAAGGAGTCTATAGAGATTTACAAGAAGAGCAGCAATCTTCTGTAAGAGGTGGCCAGAGATTGGCATATGATCAATAGGGTGAGTTGTTAGAGTGGTTATATAGCGGTTTGCAAAACCGTTCACACAAGTTCGAATCTTGTACTCACCTCTATATTGTAGAGTGGCGAAATTGGGTTGTCTCAGTTATGACCTTGGCATACGCACCCACCTGTCTCGTGGGCGGTGATAAAGAAATAGATTGATGATATGGGGTAGACCACCAGCTTGCAAGCGTACTGTCATCAATTGAATCTCACCTTGGTGGTTCGAATCCATCCTCTACAGCAATATTAGGTTGACTGGAATGGCGTACTCTTAACTGTAGAAAGGGCAGTACGTGATCGGTTAGAAATGCCAGTCGTAAAAGCAGATGTCCACGCACCCATCTTCTGCTTTCCTAAACTTATTAAATATAAAACTATGGTACAAGACGTTTACACAGATTATGAAATTAAAGAGTTTGCAGCAGTTGACCCTCTATCAGATATTGATGGTTATATGCATGATTGGGTTTTCCATTTTAATCCTTACACTAAACTATGGAATGCTATTCCTAGAGATTTGTATACTAAATATTGGGACAATTGTGAATTGGATGGCGTATTACGTAGTAAAGATTTTAACACTCTTTTACATTTACTACATAAATGTAAAGGGGATGTGATTGACATACATAAATTAACCTCAACTAAGTAATTGGAACCTAACATATTTATAGAAGTACCCACTTATAATATTGATCACTGGACAGTAACTACTTTTTATAGTAGAGAAGAGTTTAGAGATTTTTTATTATCTGTTTTTAAAGAACCGGGTGAGTATAACTTTGACGAGACTAGTCAAATCTTTAATATTGAAGCTCGTAAGTTTCATAAGCAAGGATACTATTGTCCAGCTCCAGTAAAGAGTAAAGACTTTATAACTTATTGGGATGACCAAAAAGCTAAGTGTCGTAAAGGTATAATTGTCAAGAGTGTAAATGGTACTTGGTATATTAGTAGAGACTACTACATGTGGTTAAACTTTTTACCTATATATGATAAAGAAGAAAAAAGATTTGACTTTGCTAAGGTGAGAGATGCACAGTATCATATGGCACTATATGAGCATTTAGCTGAATTACATTATAAGCATGCTATTATACTAAAGAAACGTCAGATAGCATCTTCTTATTTCCATATGGCTAAACTAATTAACCAATGGGTATTTGAAGAAGGAGCTATTCTTAAAATAGGAGCTAGTCTTAAAGACTATATCAATGAAAAAGGATCTTGGAAGTTTCTTAATGAATATCGTAACTTCTTAAATGAGCACACTGCATGGTATAGACCAGCTGAGCCTGATAAGGTGGGGGCGTGGAACCAGCAGATTAAAGTGAGAGTTAACAATCGTGATACGTATAGAGGATTAAAATCTACTATCAACTTATACTCATTTGAAAAAGATCCAACACATGGTGTCGGTGGTCCTGTAACTTATTTCTTTCATGAGGAAGGAGGCATTGCTCCTAAGATGAATGACACCTATGGATTTATGAAACCAGCACTTAAGTCTGGACATATCATCACAGGTCAGTTTATTGCAGCAGGATCAGTTGGTGATCTTGATCAATGTGAACCAATGAAAGAGTATATCTATCATCCAGAAGAAAATGGATTTTATGGTGTACAAAGTAATCTTATAGATAAAGACGGTGCTCCAGGTGTAATAGGACTTTTTATTCCTGAACAATGGTCTATGCCACCTTATATAGATCAGTATGGTAACTCTTTAGTAAAAGAAGCCTTAGAAGCCCTAGATAAGGAGTTTGAGAAGATGAAGAAGGATCTTGATCCAGGAGCATACCAGCTTACCATTTCTCAGCATCCTAGGACCCTTGAGGAGGCTTTTGCGACACGTAAGGTGAGTGTGTTCCCTCCACATCTAGTTGCCAAACAAATGCAGCGTATCCAAGATAAGGAGTATCCAGTGGAATATCTTGAACTCTCTCGTAACGATGAGGGTAAGATTATAGATAAACCATCTAGGAAGATTCCTATTATGGAGTTTCCTTTGTCTAAAAAGACAGAAGATAAAGAGGGAGTGATATGCATATACGAAAGACCTTCTAAAGATCCTCAGTTTGGTACATACTATGCTTCTGTAGATCCAGTTAGTGAAGGAAAGACTACCACCTCAGATTCACTATGTTCTATATACGTGTATAAGAATCCAGTGGAGGTTATAAAAGATTCAGGCAATGGATCAGTGGAAAGTAGTATTGAGCGTGACGGTATTGTGGCATCTTGGTGTGGACGTTTTGACGATCTTAATAAAACTCATGAGCGTCTAGAGATTCTTATAGAGTGGTATAATGCATGGACTATAGTGGAAAATAACGTAGCTTTGTTTATCCAGTATATGATATCTAAACGTAAACAAAGATATTTAGTACCTAAAGATATGATTTTGTTCTTAAAAGATATAGGAGCAAATCGTAATGTGTTCCAAGAATATGGTTGGAAAAACGTAGGTACGCTGTTCAAAGGAAACATTCTGTCTTATGGAATTGAATATACTCAAGAAGAATTAGATCATGAGACAAAAGAAAATGGAGATATAGTAAAAACAATATATGGTATAGAACGAATACCAGATATAATGTTACTTAGAGAGATGCAAGCATATAGAGATGGACTAAACGTGGATAGATTAGTAGCATTTTGTTCTTTAATAGCCTTTGCAAAAGTGCAACAATCTAACCGTGGTTTCTCTAAACGTATAGAAGTTACAAAAGAAAACTTGGATAACTCCCAAAAATTTAGTAAATTAAATTATAGTCCCTTTAGACATATTGGTAATTCTAAGGGTAACGGGCCAAGTATGAGACCACCTCGTAACCCTTTTAAAAATATGAGATAAAATAATATGGAAAATAAAGACTTACATGCCCAAAAGGTAACTATTCTTTCTAGATTGATTAAAGAAAGCTCTCTCACATTTGAGGAAGCTTTACTTATTTTGAAGGAAGAAGAGCCAAAACAGTCACCTGCACAGTTTCTAACTAGTGGTACTGGTACTGCATACATCCCTCCTTTAGGAACTTGGAGTACAACAGGGATGCCAACTTTTTTATCTATGACTGGCAGTGGTACTAGTTCTATTACAAATACAATTGCTGATAATTCAGCAGACTTAAATAACTAAATATCATGCAGATATATTCAGCAATGGATTTGAAAGCCGGTAAAAAGGCGGAACATAATAAGATGGGTACTCTTACCCAACCTATCCAATTTTTACCTGAGAAAGAGAAAGATGATGAATGGAGAGCTTGGAATCTAGACTGGTTAGAGTGGCAGGGTATGAAGCAACTTAGACGTAACGCTCGTAGATTAATGAAAAACTACAAGCTTGCTAAGGGTATCATTGACAAGACAGATTATATTGTAGAAGAGGATAATGAGATGGCGGATCTAATAGATACGCTAACTAAAGAAGATGAGTCTGCTTTAGAACTTAAGTTCTATCCTATTATTCCTAACGTTGTAAACGTATTATGTAATGAGTTTTCTAAAAGAAGCTCACGTATTATGTTTAAGGCTGTGGATGATATCTCTTATAATGAGCTTATAGAAGAAAAACGTAAGATGCTTGAGGATGTTCTTTTACAGGATGCTCAGCAAAAGATGATGATGGAAATCATGAATCAAGGTTTAGACCTTGAGGATGAGGAAGTTCAGAAACAAGTTCAAGAACAAACATCTCCTGATAATCTAAAGAAGCTTCCTGAGATAGAGTCTTTCTTTCGTAAAGACTATAGATCTATGATTGAAGAGTGGGCATCTCACCAAATGTCTGTAGATGAGGAACGTTTTAAATTACAAGAATTAGAAGAGCGTGGCTTTAGAGACATGCTTATTACAGATAGAGAGTTCTGGCATTTTAATATGATGGAGGATGACTATGAGCTAGAGCTTTGGAACCCATTGCTTACGTTCTATCATAAGTCTCCAGATGTTAGATACATCTCTCAGGGTAACTGGGTCGGTAAGATGGATATGATGTCTGTATCAGACGTTATTGATAAGTTTGGATGGATGATGAACGAAGAACAAATGTATTCGTTAGAAGCCATCTATCCTGTCCGTTCTGCCGGCTATGCTGTACAAGGATACCAGAATGATGGTAGCTATTACGATGCTACAAAATCACATGAGTGGAATACACAGATGCCAAGTCTTGGCTATAGACAGTTTTCGTCTTTATATGACACTAAGTTTGGTACAGGAGATATTGTAGAGTGGATCCTATCTGATTCAGAGGATACAATAGATTTTGGTAAGTCACATTTATTACGTGTATCCCAAATTTATTGGAAGTCTCAACGTAAAGTGGGTCACTTAACTAAAATTACAGAAGAAGGAGAAATCTTACAAGATATTGTAACTGAGGAGTTTAAATTAACAGATAAGCCTCAATACAATACAACATTGTATAAACAAAAGACTAAAGAAAACTTAATCTTTGGAGAACATATTGATTGGATTTGGATTAACGAAACTTGGGGAGGTATTAAGATTGGACCTAACCGTCCCGCATTCTGGGGAAATAATAACGCAGGTGGTATCAATCCAATCTATTTAGGACTTAATGGTGGTAAACCAGGAAGACTACCTTTCCAATTTAAAGGAGATGCTACACTTTATGGGTGTAAACTTCCAGTGGAAGGTTGTGTTTTTGGAGATAGAAATACTAGAAGTACTTCATTAGTTGATCTAATGAAGCCTTACCAAATAGGCTATAATATAGTGAATAACCAAATAGCAGATATCTTGGTTGATGAGCTAGGCACGGTTATCATGTTAGACCAGAACTCTTTGCCTCGTCACTCCATGGGAGAAGATTGGGGGAAAAATAATCTGGCTAAAGCCTATGTGGCAATGAAGAACTTCCAGATGTTACCGCTTGATACAAGCATAACTAACACTGAGAACGCTCTTAACTTCCAACATTATCAAGTGTTGAACTTAGAGCAAACTAATCGTTTGCTTTCTCGTATACAATTGGCAGGTCATTTTAAAAACCAAGCCTTTGAAACTATTGGTCTTAACCCACAACGTATGGGCCAACAGATTGCTCAGCAGCAAACAGCCACTGGCGTAGAGCAAGCTATGAATGCTTCTTATGCACAGACAGAGCAGTATTTTATTCAGCACTCTGATAACTTAATGCCTCGTGTACATCAGCTTAGAACAGACTTAGCTCAATACTATCATTCTAAAAAACCTAGTGTTCGTCTTCAGTATATCACTGGTAAAGATGAAAAGGTTCATTTTGAAATGAATGGTACAGAGCTACTTATGAGAGATCTTAACATCTTCTGTACAACAAAGACTAATGCTCGTTCTGTAATGGAGCAACTTAAACAGTTGGCTATAAATAATAATACTACAGGAGCATCTATATATGATCTTGGAAATGTTATTAAGTCTGAGTCTATTGCTGAGTTAACTGGTGTACTTAAGAATGCAGAAGAGAAGGTACAGTCTCAGAAAGAAGCAGAAATGCAGCAACAACAGCAAATGCAGCAAGAGATGATACAGTCTCAGGAGAAGCAAAGACAAATGGATCTTGACTTTAGAACAGGCCAAGCAGATCTTGATAGACAAACTCAGATCACTGTGGCTGAAATTAGAGCTGCAGGTTATGGAGCAGGCGTAGATATTAATGAAAATAAAGTGTCTGACTACCAAGATGCCTTGGAGACGATTCGTGGTGAACAACGTTACCAAGATCAAATGAATCTTAAGCGTGAGTCCGAGATGAATAAGAAGATGCAGGTAGATCAGAAGCTTAATATAGACCGTGAAAAGTTACAAACACAGAAACAAATAGCAGATAAACAACTTCAGATTGCCAAAGAAAATAAGAATAAATACGACTCTGGTAAGAAAGCTAAATAATTATAGCTCTATTATCCGTATCTTAGGTATATTTTTTTAGGAAAAGTAAATATTTAAAATTTAAAGTTGTATATTATTTATGTAGAGATACACAAAAAACCAAACAAATATGACTGATTCTCAAACCAGTGTACAAACAAACGTACAACAAGTTGATCTTGACATTGATAGTTGGCTAGGAGCCCCAGGTGCAGATAGTATAGTTACTCCTGCTAAAGATGAAAAACCTAGTATTTTTAGCCAAAAAGTTCAAGATTTTAGTTTCTTAGATGAAGAAGATAATGATGATTCAACATCTAGTGATGACACAAAAGATACAGGTGAAAAAAAGCTTGTAACAAAAGAAGATACAGATAGTCTTCTTAAAGAGTTAACTGATGATGAAGATGATTCATTTGAGTCTAAATCAAAAGGAGGACGTCCTAAGACAGAAAAGTCTGGATTAGTAGAGTTTCTTAAAAAGCGTATAGAGTCAAAGGAAATGTTTGCCTTTGATGACTATGATGAAAAGAAACAAAGTCTTGATGACTACTTAGGTGGTCTTGGAGATAAAGACGTTGAAGAGTTGTGGCAAGCTAACGTAGACAATATGAAGTCTGAGGTGGCAGCTAAGACTCCTCAAGAATTCTTTGAGTCTTTGCCAGATGAATTGCAATATGCAGCAAAGTATGTAGCAGACGGTGGGCAAGATCTTAAAGGTCTTTTCCAGGCTTTGGCTCAAGTAGAACAAGTTCGTGAGATGGACCCTACTGACGAGAATGACCAAGAAGGTATTGTAAGATCTTATTTACAAGCTACTGGTTTCGGTACAGCAGATGAAATTGAAGAAGAAGTTTCTACATGGAGAGAAATTGGATCTTTGGAAAAGAAAGCTAAACAGTTCAAACCAAAGTTAGATCAAATGCAAGAAGAGTTTGTACAAGCGACTCTTGCAGAACAAGAATCTAAGAAAGAACAGCAAGAGCAGGCAGCTCAAGCTTATATGCAAAATGTGTTTGAAGCACTTCGTCCAGCTGAGATTAATGGTCTTAAGCTAGATAAAAAGACTCAAGCTCAATTATATAGTGGATTGGTTCAACCTCAATATCCATCTATCAGTGGTCGTCCAACAAACTTGTTGGGTCATCTTTTAGAGAAGTATCAGTTTGTAGAACCTAACTATCCATTGATTGCTGAAGCTCTATGGTTACTTTCAAGTCCTGATGAGTATCGCTCAAGCCTTACTAAGCAGGGAAAGAACCAGGCGGTAGAGCAAACTGTACGACAACTTAAGACTGAACAGTCACGTAAGAATGTTAGTACTTACCAAGAAGAAGAAGAGACTAGATCTAGAAAAATATCTAGACCTCAAAATATTTTTAAAAGATAAATAATTTATTAACCCTTAAACTTTATGCCCTATGGCAACTCCAGTTTTAAACAATGGTATATTTCTACGAGATACCAGCTATGCAACTAGCTCACATGTAGATTCTTACCACCTTTCTAACCTCTTAAAGTCTGCTGAACCTACTGATTTAGGTCCAGTTGATTTATGGGCAATGGCACAAAAGGTAGAAATGCCTTTATACCAAATGTCTAGCTTTGGCGGTAAGAACGTTATCTCAGTAGATAATGCACGTGGTGAGTACAAATGGCAGATCCCAGTAACTCAGGATCTACCTTACGTTATTGAAGACGTAGAATCCGCTAATGCTACAAAAGGTATTGACGGACAGAGTTTCAAAATTAAGATTAACAAGCGTTCTTTTGGACATGGTGATATCATCACTTATGACAAATACAACGGTGTTGAGATGTACATCACTGCTGACGATATTATCCCAGCTGGTGACGGTTTTATCTACACAGTACAACTTGTTAATAATGACAACGCTAAGTATTTGGATAACAAATATCTTAAAGTTGGTACTAAGGTTTTCCGTAAAGGATCTGCTCGTGGTGAATACGGTGAGCGTTTCTCTGATATCGGTAACGTTAATGCAGGTTTCCGTGAATTCTACAACTATGTAGGTGGTGCTGAAGCTCACGTTCATTATTCTGTTAGCTCTCGTGCTGACTTGATGTTGAAAGGTGGATTGAAAGCTGATGGTACAGTTCCTGTAGTAGAGCTTTGGAGAAACTTTGACAAGTCTAGTGATCCTTCTATTACAAACTTAGAGGACATGGCTTCTAAAATGGGTAAAGATTATGTAAAGAAAGCTTACCAATCTGGTCAGTTGACTCGTACATTCTTAACCGCTATGGAAGCAGCTCATTTGACTAAGATTGCTAATGACATTGAGACTTACCTTATGTGGGGTCAAGGTGGTAAAGTTAAGCAAGATGGTCCAGATGATATTCGTTTATCTGTAGGTCTTTGGAAGCAGTTGGATAACTCTTACAAGCGTATCTACAACAAAGGCTCTTTCAACTTGGATCTATTCAAGTCTGAGATTTTCAACTTCTTTAATGGTAAAGTTGAATTCCAAGGACCAGATCCTAAGCGTAGCTTAGTTGTACAAACAGGTCTTGGTGGTATGAAACTTGTTAATGAAGCTATTAAGCGTGAGGCTATTAACTCTGGCTTGGTAATTAATGCTTCTGAAGTTGGTGCTATCACTGGCAAAGGTATGGACTTGAACTTTGGTTTTGCTTACACTCAATACGTTATTCCTTTCTTGGCTAACGTTAAGTTTGTATTGAACCCAGCGTTTGATAACATTCATACTAATGACATTGAGAACCCAATCATTGATGGTTTCCCATTAAGTTCTTACAATTTTATTATCTTTGATGTAACTGAGAATACTAATGACAACATCTACTTGTTGAAGTTATCTTGGGATAATCAATTGAAATGGTTCTATCAGAACGGTACTATGGATTACATGGGACGTTCTCAAGGCTTCCAGTCTTCTGGAAACTTTAACGGTTACCGTGTATTCATGACACAAACAATGCCTGCTATTTGGGTTAAAGATCCAACTAAAGTGTTGAAGATTGTTATGAGAAACCCTGTAACTGGTGGATCATTCTAAAAAATAGTATCTAAAGCAGGGGGCTAAAATCCCCTGCTGAGGATACACTATCACCCTCCTGTAGATTTATCTGCAGGTTTCCTATCGTATGCGTACCATGAATGATCACATGGGAAGTTCGCAACTTCTGATAGGTTCTAAATATAAAAGGTTACATTTGTAACCAATTATAAAAACCAAACAAACCAAATATGAGTAGCAGTGTATCAATGATTGAAAAGTATCCACAAAACAAACGTTCAAGTATAGCAATCCGACCATACTTTGATCCTTTAGTGGATAACATGGGACTTCAGAAGTACGGATTGAGTCTTTTTGACGGAGCGTTCCACGAGGAACCTATTGCTTGTTTAGAGATTAATGGAATCAAAAGATTCATTACAGGTCTAAATGAATATGCTCCTGATGTTAAAGACTTACCATTGGAAGAACAAGAAGCTAAGATAAAGCAGATTCGTGCTGTTATTGCTCAACTTGAGAAAGAACTAGCTTCAAATGTAGTGGATGCTGCAGATGAGCAATTCTGGAATAAGTTAAAACTTCTTAAACCAGACAATAATGAGTTCTGGGATAGAATTAAGATTAGATGTGGTAATGAACCAGTATATTTAGAGCCTGATAAAGATCCTTATGATTTAATTAGGTTATATGCTATAGAAGCCGGTGGGTTTAGTATTGTTGCTAAGAGTCTTGAAGAAGCTCGTAGAATGTCAGTACCGCCTAAGTTTTATCTAGATAAGCTAGAAGAAACTGCTTCTATACAAACAGAAGTTAAGAAGCTTCGTAACAGAGCTTTATCAGAACTTCAGAAGTTATTTGACAAGAACCAGAATAAGCTTCTTTATGTAGCTAAAGTGTTGGATGCAAATAGTGCTCAATATAAGAAGTCTACACCTAATGACGTTATCTATGATAATATGGATAAGTTTATTAATGGAGACTTAGTAGAGAAGGATAAGCGTAAAACCGCTCAAAGATTTTTGGATGCTGCTAATCTAGACATGGAAACATTAAAGATTAGATCTATTGTAAAAGATAGTAACTACTTTAAGTTCATTGCTCCAAAATCAGATGGTTTTATTTATCATATGCAAACTACTACTATGATGGGTAGAACTTCTACAGATGTAGTTGAATTCTTAAAAAATCCTTTAAACGAGGAGCTTTTAATAGACTTAACTAAAAAGGTTGAAAAATACTGGATGCAGTAAAATAGTATATGAATAATAATCTCTTACAAATTAAGATAAAACAGAGGCTTAATAAACTAGCATCTTTTGATTATGACAACATAGAATGTTGGATGATCCAAGAAGCTTTTAATAAAGCTCAGTTAGAGTGGGTGCGTAGACGCCTCCACGGTCTTAATGCATCTAGAGAAGCATCAGAGCAAAGTGTAACAATAGTTGATGATGTACAAATTCTTTTAACAGAAACACCTTTAGGTAGAACAATAAAAGATAAGTTTGTAGAATCAGATTCTTTACCTACTAACTTTTTACATTTTGTAAGAGTTAGCGGTAACGCCAAGACTGAATGTTGTCCAGAAAGAGCTCTTTCTATATATCAAGCTGAAGAAGCTAACGTAGACATTCTTTTGAGTGACAAGTTTAAATCTCCAAGCTTTGATTGGGCAGAGACCTTTTGTACGATAGCTTCTGATAAAATTAGGTTATATACTAATAATGAGTTTGATATAGAAGATATTAAACTTACATATTATAGGCTTCCTAGAGATGTGCAGTTTAATGGTTGTACTAATATATCTACTGGAGTAGTATTTAGAGCTGATCAAACATGTGAACTTAAAGAAGACATATGTGAAATATTAGCAGACGAAACAGCAGCTATTTTAGCTGGAGACATAGAATCTATAACTCAGTATCAGAGAGATATACAAAACGCTCAAAGAAATAGCTAATGATGCAGAAACTACAAAGACCTAGTCCAATGGGACCATGTACAGAAACAGCAGCAATGTTAGCACATGCTCAAGCTCTTACAACTAGTATGCACCAGTTGCATTTAAAAATTACTGGTCCTGGTTCTTTTTCAGCACATAAAGCTCTTAATGAGTTTTATGATGGAATGCCAGATTTAGTAGATGCTGTAGCTGAACAATACCAAGGAGCTCGTGAGAAGCTTCTAGATTTCCCGGCAGTGAGCCCATATAAATGTGGTTCTGTACAGGAAGCAATATCTCACATGAAAGAACTATATACAGAAGTTAATGAGTTACAAAAGATTATGCCTTTTTCAGAAGTTGTAAACCAACTAGATGAGGTTAAGAGTTTGATTGCTTCAACCAAGTATAAGTTAATGTTCTTAAGTTAAATTTGTTTTTTATTTATTTATTTATAACCCTTTAAATTAAAGCCCTATGTATTTTCCTAATGCATTCCGCAAGTCATTCTTGCCTGCTAGTACAACACTAGCAACCACTGGTGGAACTGATGCTTTAACTGCTGGACAGATTGGTTTCTTTGATGCCAAGTCTTTTCAAGTAGTTTCTGCTCAAGCTGCACCTTTTATCATGGCTCAAGGTAGTTACTTTGCTGCTGACAAAATTGGCCCCACTCATGGTGGTTACAAAGAGTCAGTTAAGTCTAAAGTGATTAACCCTAAGTACATCAGTCGTTTGATTAAAGTGACATCTGATGTTGCTCAAAATCAAATTGTATCTGTAGATCCTTCTACATGTACACTTAATTGTGATTCTACTTATCGTCTACGTCTAGATGTTAAAGGTTCACCTGCTTTACGTTTCGTAAGCCATAACCTTTATGACACCTTGGACGGATTCACAGGTTGTTGCACTGTACCTGGTACTACTAATACAGTAGACCAAAACGTAGTGTTACTTCAGTGGAAAGATCAGATTAATGAATCTCTTTTGTTGAAAGAGCTTATTCAAGCTAAGGTTTGGAACTTAACTACAGCTTCTGTAGCTATTGATCCAACTGCTGCTTCTGCAACTATTGCTGTAGCTAACGCTGATGCTGCTCTTTTCCAAGTTGGAGAAAAAGTAGTTCATGCTTCTTTGGCTCCTAACTCAATCGTAGTTTCTATCGGTGCTGCTGATTCAGCTAGTTCTGGTAATGCAAACGTAGTTCTTTCTGTTGCTGCTGTATCTTCTACAAACGGTAATGCTAAGATCTATAGCGAAATTGCGACTAGTACTTATGTTCCTGTAACTTCTTCTGCAAATAATATTGCTGCTGTAGATTCTCATTTAGCTATTGCTGCTGCTTATGTAGAGACTAAGTTCGGTACATGTACTTTTACTCCTACAGATTTCTATGGTTTAGAGCCTTTATTCATCTACACTTCTTTTGTAGAAGAGTCTGGTGAGCCTTGTGCTGTAAACTGTTTTGTATCTGCAGAAATTCAAGCTCCTAAGCAAGCTTCTGGTTTGGGTGAAACTGTACTTCGTGAATTGATCTTAGATGGTCGTTATTTACAAAACGCATATCCTGATAGCTCTCGTGTAGATAGCTTACGTATGCGTGAGATCGAAGCTGATCCAGCTTTGAACACTGTAAATAAGGCTGCTTTGTATGATCAAGTTTTGATCTTGCACAATGTACCTCGTTTTAACAACCCAACAAGTACTTTTGATAATGATCAGTATTTGATCGTAGTTCACGTACCTGCTGGTACTGCAACCACTTCAATTACTAACTTCATTGTATCTAGTGCTAGTGCTGCTAGTAATGCGGTTTCTCTAGAGACTTACTAAGAGTTTTTAGTAAATATTAAGAAGAGGGAGTGGACTATAATGTCCCTCCCTTTTTTTGTTTTGGAAAAGTCCTAAAAAATGGGTATATTATTATTGAGAACGTGTATATAAAATTCATATAAATATTTAAAGTTTACTATAATGGCAAGCAAACATCAGTTAAGTTTAGAACTACCTGATACCAATAATATCAAGGTTTTACGTCTATTTGACACAAGTTTATATGCTGAAGATTTAGCTATAGACTGCGGTACGCTCAGGATAACATCCCCAGGTTTTAACTTACCTGTAGCTATAGAAATTCTAAAAGGCTTTAATATAGTATTAAACGCCTGTAGCTTAGGGTTACAACGTACAAACTGTCAAGATGCTTCTCAACCTATTCCTGACGGTGTTTATGTGATTAACTATTCAGTGGCTCCAAACACTTCTGTATTTGTGGAGTATAATCATTTACGCACAACACAAACAACTAATAAATATTTTAACTTACTTTGTGATCTAGAAATGTCAAGTTGTGAACCAGATGCTGATGTAAAAGAAAAACTTGAAGAACTAAGACTTATTAAAAGTTTTATTGACGCAGCTAAAGCTAAAGTGGAATATTGCCATGAACCTCAAGCTGGAATGGAGCTTTTAATCTATGCTCAAAAAAGATTAAACAAGTATGCCACTGAGTGTGCGTGCTAGTATTGTAATAAAACCAAACATATATGAGATCATGTAACAATTGTGGAGCTACAATTACATGTGGCTGCCAAGACAGAATTGCATCAGATGGTAAACAAGTTTGTACGCAATGTTCTGTACCATATGAGCAACAGCTTATTTTAGCTAATGCTCAATCTATCCTACAAAATAATATAGAACAAAATGAGAACTCTGCTTCCTAAAAAAGAAAAATACTATAAAGAATTTGCTGATGTGGTTAACAAAACCTATCGTCAAATGCGTTACGGTATTGCTGCTTGTAAACCAAGTGTTAGTGAAGACTTAGCTTTTATGAGAAAGCATATTGTTGATTGGCAAGATTTAGAAGATGAAGATGCATTATGCAAATCTAATATCAACTATACAACATGGTTACCTGTTACTTACAGAAATGATAACTCAGTACAATATGATCAGAGTGTAGATTTATGGGGAGCTGGTTATTTACGTGGTAACGTACCAAGTTCACCACAACAACTTGGTGTAGGTTTAGCATACGGTGCAAACAATCAAAACATTATAGAGGTAAACACTGGAGGTTGTGTAACTAGAATTAATCTTAATCCAGCTATCACTTTTAATAATAATAGTTCTTTTGAATTTGTACAGCAAACTGCTGCTACAGTATGGAACATTAGTCATAACATGGGGCTGAAACCAAATGTTAAGACTGAAGATTTACAGGGTAATGATATTGTAGGAGTTATAGATTACATAGATAACAACACAGTTAGACTTACTTTTAATCAGGCTGTAGCCGGTAAAGCATATTTATCATAATGGCAGTACAGAAGATATATGTAGACTACGATTTTAATAAGAATCAGATTCTTAATGCTAAGTTACAACCTGTAACCACTGCACAAAGAAATGCTTTAGCGTCTGGATATAATTCTGGTGATGCTGGTATTGTTGTTTTTGACACTACATTACAGCTTCTATTTACATGGGATGGTAATCAATGGGATCAAGCAAGTATATCATCTGAACAAATAACTCAAATTGTAGAAGCTTTTAATAAAACAGTAGTAGATATTGACATAACTGCTAATACTACTACAAGAACTATTACATTAACCTATAGAGATGGATTTAGTATATCAGACTCATTTACGTTTTCTTATATTCACAATCAAACTGGGTCAAGTACAACATGGACTGTAAATCATAACTTGAATAAATATCCATCTGTATCTATTGTAGATTCTGCAAATACTGAAGTGATTGGTGAGGTGGAACACATAGATACTAATAATCTCACTATAAAATTTTCAGCAGCTTTTAGTGGAAAAGCGTATATAAACTAATTTTAAAAAATAATAATTATGTCTAAAAAGTTTCTAACCAATCTGGACCTGACCAAAAACCAGATTTTGAATGTGGCAATCCACAATTTAAGCAGTGCTCCGGCATCACCTGTACTTGGTCAAGTTTATTTTGATACAACAGATAAACGTATTTATTTCTGGGATGGTTTAGCCTGGGTAGATATGTCTGGTGATATCCAAGATGTATTGGGTGGAGCAGGTCTTACAGCATCTAGTTCAAATGATGTTGTAACCTTAGATGTTAACGTAGATAGTGCTACAATTGAGATTAATGCTGACTCACTAAGAATTAAAGATCTTGGTGTAACCACTGGTAAATTAGCAGATTCTGCAGTTACTACATTAAAGATTAATCCTAATGCAGTAACGTTTGCTAAAATTCAACAGCTTAATAACTTAACAGTTATTGGTAATGTATCTGGAGCATCAGCTAACGCAGCTGAGGTGACAATCATTACAGATATGGCTAACTCTAGTTCTAGTTCATTAGCTACATCTACAGCAATCAAAACATACATTGATGCTAACGTAGGTAGTCTTGGTAATTTAGAAGGAGCTTGGGATGCATCTAGTGGTTCATTTCCTGTAGGATCAGCTCCAGTAGCTGGCACTAAAGCTGGTGACTATTGGTACGTATCAGTAGCAGGAACAGTAAACAGTGTTGCTTTTAATGTAGGTGATGTAATCGTTGCTAAGATTAATGCAGCTTCTACATCTCTAGCTACAGACTGGATTCAATTAGAGGTTAACCGTGATCAAGCTACTACAACTGTATTAGGTTTAGTATTTCTTGCTACAAATGCAGAAACACAAACTGGTACAGATGCTAACAAAGCAGTTACGCCAGCTAGTTTAACAGCTCGTACAGCTACAGAAACTCGTACAGGTATTGCAGAGATTGCAACAGATGCTGAGTTAACAACTGGTACAGATGATACTCGTATTGTTACTCCGCTTAAATTAAAGACTTATTTAGATAACAGAACAGGTGGTTACGCTGCAAACATTGGGGGTGCTGGCACTTCTTATGCATTGACACATGGCTTAAGCACTATTGATGTAATCGTGATGATTAAAGATAACACTACATTAGAAGAAGTTATAACAGATGTAGTAATTACAGATGCTAACACAGTAACTGTAAGTTTTGCAACAGCTCCTGGAGCTAATGCATATCGTGTAATTATCAAGAAATAATAAACAACCTGAATGAAGTTTCTATCTGACATACTAGCTAAAGCTGGTCTGACAGTAGATGGTGTAGTTACACTTAACAATACTGCTACTGGTCAAACACCTGCTTCTAATGATAACTCTACCAAGTTAGCAACTACTGCTTGGGTTAGAACCTTTGTTCAGCCCTACAGTTTACCTATTGCCTCTACAAGTATACTTGGAGGTATTAAAGTTGGTACTGGTTTATCAATAGATGCTGGAAGTGGTATATTATCTGTAACCGGTGGCGGTGCAGCATCTATTAAATCTACACAAACTTTTACAGCTACAGCAGCTCAAACAGTATTCACTATAACAGGTGGATATAGTGTTGGACTTATTGATGTATTTTTAAATGGAGTATACCTATCTCCTAATCAAACTACAGCTACTAATGGCACTAGTATTACATTAGGTGATGCAGCTTTAGCTGGAGATATTATAGATGTTATTGTAGCTAGTCCTGTTTATGAAGGAGCTACAACTACTACTGATCAACTTTCTGAAGGAACTACAAATTTATATTTTACTAATGCTCGTGCAAGAGCAGCAATTAGCTTGACCACAACAGGTACAAGCGGAGCAGCGACTTATACAAGTGGAGTATTAAACATTCCACAATATCAAGGGGTGTTGACTAATCCTGTAACAGGAACAGGTACTACTAACTACCTACCTAAGTTTACAGGTGCAAGTACAATAGGGAATAGTCAAATATTTGATAATGGAACTAATGTTGGTATTGGTACTATAACTCCTTTAGGTATATTACATCTTTTTGTATCTGCTGCTACTACACGAATGTTATTAGACGGAAATGCAGGACAAAGTAAAATTATAACATATCGTACAAATGGATTACAAAGATTTGGATTATATGTTAATAATACTGCCGAAAGTGGATCAAATGTAGGTAGTGATTTTCAGGTTCGTGCTTATAATGATGCAGGAACTTTATTAAGTACACCTTTATTTATAAAAAGAAGCACAGGTAATGTAGGGGTTAATACAATTACTCCTGCTTATCAATTAGATGTAAATGGTACAGGAAGGATAAGTGGTGTATTGACATTAAGTTCAACTATTAGTAACGGAACTTATACTTATACACTTCCAAGTGCAACGGGTACTTTGGCTTTAACAAGTGAATTAAGTTCTTATGTACCTACATCTAGAACACTTACAATTAATGGTACTACTTACGACTTAACTGCTAATAGAACATGGACATTAACTACAGCTAATATTTCTGAGGTTACTAATCTGTATTATACAGATGCAAGAGCTCGTGCTGCTATTAGTGTAACAGGTTCTGGTTCTTATGATTCCGCCACTGGTGTCATCACTGTAACAGGAGGTGTAACTAGTGTAAACACTTTAACAGGTGCTGTTGTTCTCACTACAACTAATATTGCTGAAGGGACAAACTTATATTATACTCAAGCAAGATTTGACACTGCGTTTACAGCTAAGTCAACAACAAACTTAACAGAAGGAACTAATCTATATTATACTACTGCTAGAGCAAATGCAGACTTTGATACAAGACTTGCTACTAAGTCTACTACTAATCTTTCAGAGGGTACAAATTTATACTACACAGACACACGTGTAGGAACCTATCTTACAAACAACTCTTACGCTACTCAAACTTATGTAAACACAGCAGTTTCTAATTTAGTAGATGCTGCTCCTGGTACATTAGATACATTGAATGAGTTAGCGGCTGCTCTTGGAGACGATCCTAACTTTGCTACTACGGTGGCAACAAGTATAGGTACAAAAGAACCTGCAATCACTGCTGGTACAACAGGTCAATATTGGAGAGGTGACAAGTCATGGCAGACGCTTCCTATATATACGTTATCAGGATTAGGTGGTGTTCCTACTACAAGAACTATTACCATCAATGGTACAGCACAAGACTTATCTGCAGATAGAACCTTTACTATAAACTCTATGGTATATCCTGGAGCTGGTATTGCTCTATCTACAGGATCAGCTTGGGGAACATCAATCACTGACAATAGTGCAAACTGGAACACAGCATTTGGATGGGGTAACCATGCAAGCGGTGGTTATTTAACTACTGCTCTAGCAGCTACAACATATGCTTCTCTTACAGGAGCTTATGCTAATCCAGCTTTTGTAGCATCATTAGCTTGGTCAAAGATTACTGGAGCTCCTGCATTTATTACTTCTTACACAGAAGTAGATACTCTTGCTACTGTTACTGGACGTGGTAATTCTACTACTTCAAGTATCACTGTTAATGGTGATATGAACTCAACAGGTATAGTATATTCTAGAGCTAACCAAACAACTTCATATACAACAGCTGCTTTATGGACTCAATCATTTGGTTCCACTTTAACAGGTATTGCATTCCATATATCAGGTGTAGTAGGTAGAATGCTATACATGAATACTACTGATGCTAATCTTTATTGGAATGGTACTGCATTAGTTTATAATAGTGGTACTTGGTCTATTAATGTAACAGGAAATGCAGCTACGGCTACTAATGTAGCTTACTCTGGATTAACTGGAACAGTTCCTACATGGAATCAAAATACTACAGGTTCTGCTGCTACAGCAGGTTCTTCAAATTTTTTAAGTTTACAAGGTACAGCTAATTTAAGAACTATTACATCTGCTGGTATTTATAGAGAAGAACAACCAGATTCTGGTTTTTCTTATACGACCACTTTAAATATGAACTCTTCAGATGGAAGACAACAGTTAACTATTGAAAGAGGTGGTGGGGGTATGAAGTTTAGAGGTAGTACATCTGGTAGTGGTGATATTAGTTGGAGTGATTGGAGAAATGTATGGCATTCATCTAATTTAACTAATTTAAATCAACTCACAAATGGTCCTGGATATATTACAGGATACACAGAAACTGATACTTTAGCAACTGTAACTGCTCGTGGAGCAACTACTACATCAACAATTATTATAAATGGAGGGGTAGTTCATCCTCTTGCTATATCTTCTAGTCAGAGATATCAAATGCAAGTAAGAAATACTAGCAATAGTATAAATTCTGGATATGGTTGGTGGTGGTTTATGGACACCAACTTTAATATGGGTTTTCATGCTGATGGAGCAAGTGATAGATTTACATTAACAAGAGATGGAAATTTATCTGTAAGTGGTACACTATCTGGATCAAATTTATCAGGAACCAATACAGGGGATCAAACAAATATTAGTGGGTATTCTGCATCTGTTATTCATTCATCAGCTAGAACAGATTCTGCATCATATAATGTAGTTTGGGCAGCAGGTAATCCGTCACAAATGTATTCTTGTGATGCTGTTAGAATTCAATCAAGTACAGGTACAATATTTGCTACACGTTCTTCTGCACCTATGTCAGCAACAGTAGCAGATGGTAATTGGGATACAAGTTTTTCAAATACACCTGTATCTACAATGGCTTGGGGTGGAGATATTTCAGCAGGTGGACCAACAGGTACTTGGTGGTTCCAAATGAATATGCGTCATAGTAATGCATCAAATTTATGGGGTACACAGTTAGCTTATGGATGGGAAGATAACGCAAATCAGTTATATCAACGTAATGTAACAGGAGGAAGCTGGAGTGGTTGGGTTAGGTATTTGAATAGTGGTAACTATAATTCATACGCACCAACACTTACAGGAACAGGAGCAAGTGGTACTTGGGGAATTAGTATTACAGGTAATGCTGGTTCAGTTTCTGGGTTAACATTAACTAGTTCTGCTAATGGTATTAACCCAGATTCAGTAACACAAAATCAAATAGGATATAATACAAGTGTAAGTTTATTTGGACAAACAGATGGAGGTCTTTATTCTTCTGCATATAGTTCTAATTGGATACATCAAATATATGGAGATTTTAGAACAGGTCAAATAGCAATAAGAGGTAAACAAAATGGTACGTGGCAAGCATGGAGGACTGTATGGGATAGTAGTAACTTGACTAATCTCAATCAACTTACTAATGGACCTGGTTATATTACATCTTCTGGTTCTATATCTGGTACAGCTAGTAATATTACAGCTTATACAATCAATCAAAGTGTTGGAACAGGTAACTCTCCAACTTTTGCAGGGTTAACGGTTAGTGGACCAGTGTATCAAGGACTATCAAATCAAGGAGTTATAAGCTTACTTTCAGATGTTGTTGTAGGACAAACTAACAATTATTTTAGATTATATTTACCTCAAGGATATTATGATAACCGAAATGGAGGTACCGCAACTATTAAAATTGTTTGGGGTATGCTACATGCAGGTGTAACTTATTCACAAGAATATAAGCTTACTTTTGGAACCAATCATGGAGCAGGTGGTAATTATTTACATTCATCTCAGGTAACAAAAACATATAGTGACCAAAACCCAGAAAGTTATGGTGGCTATTTAATGGACCAGACACCATCAGTTGATTTTTATCATGACATGAGTGGAGGGTATATTAACTTTAATGTTAAAGGTTATCAAAGTTATAATACACATAGAGTAGTAGCTGTTGATATTGTTGGAGGAGGTGTTGGTACTCCTACTTTAACATACTATGGAGCATCAAGTCCAGGTGGCTCTGCTCTTACAGTAAAAGATATTCCTTATGCATCAACTGCTGGTAGTGCTAACAGTGTTGCATGGACTAATGTATCAAGCAGACCAACAGCACTTTCATCATTTACTAATGACGTTGCTCTACCATTAAATGGTAACTGGGTTGGTAACACTGGTATGAATGATCAAAAGTTATATCTCAGAACTAATGGAGATAACAATCATTACATATGGAATGCAGCTGATGATTGGGAAGAAATTGTAGCATATTTTGGAACAGGTTTAAGAATAGCTGCTAGTAATGCAACAACACTTGCTACATTTACAACTAGTGGTTTAACAGTTACTGGAGCTATAAGTACTAGTGGAGCTTTAACAGTAGCAGGTACAACAACTTTAAATACTCAAGTAAATATTAATAGACATATTGATGCTAATACAGGTTGGGGAAGTGCGTCAGGTAACACAATATTTGTAGGTTGGAATGGTGGAAAAGTAGTGTTAGGTAGTAATGCTAATGGTGGTCATGATTATGCTAGTGGTATAGCAGTTGCATCTGTTGTTTCTACAAATCCATTTTTCTGTTTTCAAGATATTACAGCTTATTCTGATGCACGTGTTAAAGATAATATTCAGATAGTAGAAAATGCTGTTGAGAAAATAAAAGCTATACGTGGGGTTACATACACAAGAAGTGACAATGTTGATAAAGTAAAGCGTCATGCCGGTGTTCTTGCACAGGAAGTTTTAAAAGTATTACCAGAAGTGGTAAACGGATCAGAAGATAGTGTATACTCAGTAGCATATGGTAATATGGCAGCATTATTTATTGAAGCAATCAAGGAACAACAAACTCAAATAGAATCTCAGAAGAGTGAGATAGATGAACTTAAAGATTTAGTACAACAACTTATAAATAGATAATAGTATAGATAATGAACAAACAAAGGAAGACCTCCCATATACTTAACGTATTTCAGTATGATGCTGATGGACACGTTGTTCTACCAGCAAGTCTTACTTTAACTGTACCTCCTGCTAGTAATGATAATAGTGGTAAGGTGGGTACTACGGCATGGGTGCGTACATACGTAACAGGTCTTAGTTATCTTACAGGTAACCAATCTATCACAGTTAGTGGTGATGCTACAGGATCTGGTACTACATCTATTGAACTTACACTTGCTAATACAGCAGTGACGCCCGGTACTTACGGGTCAACTACTCTTGTACCTGTAGTAACAGTTGATTCTAAAGGACGTATTACTTCTGTAACAACAGCTGCTATATCAGGATCACTCACCTTTACAGGAGATGTAACTGGATCTGGAACAACTGGAACTAGCACAGGATTAACTTTAGCTGCATCAGGTGTAACAGCTGGTACATACACTAAGGTGACAGTAGACTCTAAAGGTAGAGTTACCGTAGGAGCTAGTGCAACAACCTCTGACATATCAGAAGGTACAAATCTATACTATACAGATGCTAGAGTGTTAACTTACTTAAGTGCTAATACTTATGCAACACAATCATATGTAGGTACACAGATAGCTAATTTAGTAGCTAGTTCACCAGCAGCTCTTGATACTCTTAACGAGTTAGCAGCGGCTTTGGGTAACGATGCTGCATTCTCTACAACAGTCAGTACAGCTCTTGGTAATAGATTAAGAATAGATACAGCTGCTCAAGGATTAAATGGTACACAACAAGCAAATGGTAGAACTAACTTAGGATTAGGAACAGCTGCTACTTCTGCTACAGGAGACTTTGTTGCATATAGAACATTTGGTACAGCAGCAAACTCTGCTACAGGAGATTTCGTAGCCTACCGTACATTCGGTACAGCTGCTAATAATAACACAGGAGACTTTGCTGCAGCTAGTCATACACATAGTATAGCTGATGTAACAGGATTACAAACAGCACTAGATGGTAAACAAGCTTCTCTTGGATTTACACCATATAATAGTACTAACCCTTCTGGTTATATTACATCAGCTGCATTAAGTTCATATGTACCTACTTCTGGATATGCGTTTGGAACAGCTTTTACATTAGGTACAATGTATGTAGGAACTGGAGCTCAAGCAACAGTAACATCTTTACTTGGTGTTTATAGTAATGGATACACTTATACTTTTGGAGCAGCAGCTGTTCAATCTTGGTTAGGATTAGGATCTTTAGCGTATAGCTCTACTACTATTCCTACTAATAATAATCAGTTAACAAATGGTGCTGGCTACATTACATCAACTGGAAATATTTCTGGTTATGCAATGTCTTTAAACGGATATACTGGTCAAACAGAATATGTTATATTAACAGGTCCTGCAAACGGTCCAGTTATTAAAGTTAGATATGATGGAGCTACTGCTAATAGATATATAGATATTGGTAGTAAAGATGGTAATGGTGTTTATAGTGAAGGATTAAAACTTTATAATGGATCAACCATGACTTGGTTAGGTTATACAGTTTATCACTCTGGTAATATACCAACGTGGAATCAAAATACAACAGGTACAGCTGCATCAATATCAGGATTTAATAATCCTACTACAGCAGCTACAGCTAATACAATAGCATATAGAGATGCTAGTGGTGATTTAACAGTTAGAGAATTAGTTCTTAATGTAGCTGTTCAAAGTTTTACACCTTCCTCAATGGTTGCTATTTATCCAACAACTAATCAAGCTGTAAAAGTAAATGCTGCTGGAGTACAAGCATTCTTAGGACTTGGTTCTTTAGCTTATAGTTCAGCAACTATTCCAACTAATAACAACCAGCTAACTAATGGTGCGGGTTATATAACTTCAGATTCTACAAAACTTCCTTTAGCGGGAGGTACAATGACTGGTACAATAACAATTACTAGTACTGATATTAGAAGTAACGCTTCTTCAGGTTGGACAGGTGACCCAGGTGCTCAAGGTAAAATACAATATCATTCTAACAGATGGTACATAGTAGCTGATAGTGCTTCAGATAGAATTGTTCAATTTAGAAGAAATGGTACAGATACTTCTTACATTTCAAATGATGGAACGTTTATCGGAAGCATATCAGGTAATGCTGCAACAGCAACATTTGCAACAAACTCAAGTAAATTATACTCAACAGATGTTGCGTATTCATACACAAGTGCAGCACCGTATTATGGTTACTTAACTTATGATGGAACTTATTGGTTATATCAAGTTTCACCAGCAACTCCATCAGCAGTAAGAGTAGCAAGAGCGGATAGTGCTGGATCAGCAGGTAGTGCAGGTAGTGCTGGTTATGCTGCTTATTTATCACCTACATATGCAGGTGATGTATATACAAATCCTCAAGTATATTTTAATAATGGTATTGGACTAAAAGTAGCCATGACAGGAGCCTGGTCTGTATGGTCAGATACTTTATGGATAAATGGTTATACTGGAGGTGATGTACCAAATATGTGTGCATTACATTTTTTACGTAATGGAACGCCAAGAATGGCTATTAGTACACAAACACAGGGTGCTACTAGTTATGGTACTTATTATGAAGTTATAACTGCATATAATATTGCTTCTCAATCAGTATCTTATGCAACTACAGCAGGTAGTGCAACTACCGCAACTACTGCAAGTAATCTTGCAGCAAATACTTCTCCAACAATACAGGTACTTAACTTTACAGGAGTTGGGACTAATTCTGGTAATGCTAATCAGAGTTATGCTATATATCAAGAAGGAGGATCATGGGCTCCACCGTTCCCAGATTTATGTATAGGTTACCATACAGGTATTAAGATAGGTGCATATTATGGTTATAATGGTATAAGATTTTATAATAACTCAGATTTTGTAACTGAAACATTTTCAGTTGGAAATGGAGATAACCATGTAAGAGTAGCAAATAATTTATATGTTGCTTCAGACATAGTTTATAATAATATGAAATTTACTGGAGACCAAACATATGGTTTTCTTGGTAGAAATGTTTATGCAGATACTATTAATGGTAGAGGTTCAGATTCACTAGAATTAAACTATTACGATGGTGGTTCTGTAATAATAGGAACGGGTGCAAATGGTAGTAAACCATTATATGCTGGGTCTTTATATGATGCTGGTAATAGAGTATATTCTGCGGGAAATCCACAAGTTAATATTACAGGTTCAGCTGGTTATTCGGACTATGTTGCAGCTCAAACAAATCCAGTAGGGAACTTTAATGTAGGATTATCTCGTCCAAAAGGTGCATCATATACAACAACAGCTTCTGTAGTTACAGGTGCAATCAAAATTAAATTACCACCTGGAACACCAGTTCACGGTATGTGGAAAATGACTGTTAAAATATATGAGTATGGTCAAAGAGGTAATGGTTACACTATCGAATTAGGTTGCCATCTTTATCCAAGTACAGCATATAATAGATATCAATGGATGCTGACTACTGATACTGGTGCAGTACTTCCAATAAGATATGGAACTGATGGTTCTTCTGGTTGTGTTTGGATTGGAGAAAATGGAACTACTTGGTCATATCCACAAGTTCATGTAACAGAGTTTTCAAATGGGTTTAATAATCCTGGCGGTGTCAATTGGACTACAGGAACTTGGGCTGTTTCAATTGGAGCAATAGATAATTCAGTTGCAGTTGATGGACCGTATACAACAAGTTTAATAGCTGCAGCTTATGCAACAACAGCAGGTTCAGCTCCAGCAAATGGAGGAAATGCTTCAACAGTTGGAGGATATGCTCCTTCTGGTCCTATTGGAGCTAATACAGTTGTAATAAGAGATTCAAATAACTACATATATGCTTATTATATTAATTCTTCTGTATCTGAAACAGAGAATCCAACTATTAATTCATTCTATACAAGTAATGGAGATGGTTGGTTAAGAAAGTCTTCTTTGGCTCATGTTAGAAGTCAATTAGGAAACTATGGAGGATGGATTACATCAGATACTACAAAACTTCCTTTAGCAGGTGGTAATATGTCTGGTGCAATAGGAAGAACAAGTCACTCTTCTGGATATTTTGTAGGTTCTTATAATAATGTTGGAGCTAATTCAGGTAACACAAATCCTATTTATACTATTGGTAGTTCTTATACACCAAATGATACTTCTTTGATAAACATGTATGGTATAGGTTATTCTCATCAGAATTTTTGGGGAGCTGGTAAAACACCAAGTTGGGGATTATACGTATGTGAAGGAGCAACAATAAATGCAACAATAGGTGGTGGTGCAATTACTATATGGGCACAAAATGATATAGTAGCTTTTTCTGATGCAAGAGTAAAAGATAATGTTGAGGTGGTAACAAATGCTATTGAAAAAATACAAGCTATTAGAGGTGTAACATTTACTAGAAAAGATGCAGCATTAGAAGATAAAGATAAAAGACATGCTGGTGTAATTGCTCAGGAAATATTAAAAGTAATGCCAGAAATTGTTACAGGTACAGATGAATCTATGTATTCTGTAGCGTATGGTAACATGGCAGCATTGTTTATTGAAGCTATTAAAGAACAACAATTACAGATTGAAGAACTTAAAAATAAACTAGATAATGTCTTATCAAGTAGATAGTTATGGTAATGCTTATTTTCCCGCAGGCGTATCTGTAGCTTCTATACCTGCTACTACTGGTACACAGGCTAAAGTTCTTGTGCCCGGAGCTAATGGTAGGATATCATCTGCCACTATAGCTCAACTTGTTACACAGAGTGGTGGTAATATTGTTAGTTCTATATTTGGTAGAACAGGTGCAGTTGTTGCAAAACAAGGAGACTATACCACAGATCAAATAACAGAAGGTAGAAATGGTTTATATTTTAGTAATGATAGAGTTAGAAAAGCTATAGCATTAACTACATTTAATACATCTGGCCCGGCCACTTATGATAGTATTACAGGTATACTTAATATACCACAGTATGGATCAGGAGCAAGTGGTAACTTTGTTCCTCTTACAAGAAAAATTACTATTAATAATCAGACAGCTGATTTATCTATAGATAGAATATTTAGTGTTAAAGAAATGGTTTACCCAGATGCAGGTATACCTTTATCAAATGGTGTTTCATGGCAACCAAGTATAGTTAATAACTCTGTTAATTGGAATACAGCTTTTAGTTGGGGAAATCACGCTGGTCTATATTCTTTACTAGGTCACACTCATACGTTTACTTCATTAACTTCTAAACCTACTACTCTTGCTGGTTATGGAATAACAGATGCCGCAACATCTGCACAAGGAGCTAATGCTGACACTGCATTTGGGTGGGGTAATCACGCACTTGCTGGATACTTAACATCATTTACTGAAACTGATCCTACAGTTCCATCTCATGTTAAAGGTATTACTACTACAAATATTAGTAATTGGAACACAGCATACACTTGGGGCAACCATGCATTAGCTGGTTATCTAACTTCTTTTACAGAAACAGACCCAATCTGGACTTCTGAGAAAGCTAACTATGCGTTAAAGACATATGTAGATACAAGTATATCTAATTTAATAGATACAGCTCCAACAACACTTAATACTCTTAATGAGTTGGCAGCTGCATTAGGAGATGATGCTAACTTTAGTACAACAATTACTACACTAATAGGTACTAAAGAACCAGCTATTACAGCAGGTACTACCGCACAATACTGGCGTGGTGATAAGACCTGGCAAACTTTACCTATCTACACACTTAGTGGATTAGATGGTGAGCCAAGTATTGCAGTTGGAACAACTGCTCAGTATTGGCGTGGAGATAAAAGCTGGCAGACTCTTCCTATTTATACATTAGCTGGACTTGGTGGTTTACCACTAGCCGGTGGAATTATGACTGGTGCGATCACTCTAAAAGAAGGTGTAGGTAATGGTCTTAAGTTTCCAAATGATATATTTGGAGGAAGCGGTGATACAGCAGGTATGAGATTAATAACTCGTGCTGGTGAATCTATGTCTTTAGAAGTATATCTTACTAACGATGCAGATGATTGGTTTAATATATCAGTACCTACTGATAATGCTGCTAAAGTAAATGGTAACACTATATGGCATGCTGCTAACTTAACTAACCTTAATCAGTTAACTAACGGACCAGGTTACATTACATCTTATATAGATACTAATACAACTTATAGTTTAACTATACCAGTTTCAACAACTAAAATTAGACTTAATGGTTCAGATGCTTCTACAAGTGATATTACATTTACAGGAGGTGGGGCAACAACTATAACTAGAACTAGTGCTACAGAATTTACAATTAGTTCAACAGATACCGATACTAACACTACTTACGCAAACTTTACAAGAACTGTTGCAGGTCTTGTACCCAATCCAGGTGGTGCAACCACTAATCGTTATTTACGAGAAGATGGTACGTGGGTAATACCACCAGATACAGACACTGATACTAATACATGGGTTGCTAACTCTGTTAACGTAGCAGGTTATGTTGCAGCTCCTGGAGCAGTGGCTAATAAAGTATGGAAAACTGATGCTAGTGGTAATCCTGCATGGAGAGATGATGCAGATACGATTACAACATCATTAGCTTGGACTAGCATTACAGGAAGACCAACTGTATTAAGTTCATTTACAAATGACTTAGGAAATTATGGTTCATTTTTAACAAGTTACACCGAAACAGATACATTAAGTTCTGTTACAAATAGAGGAAATACCACAACACAAAACCTTGTTTTTACTAATGGAAGAAAAGGTCTTATAGGTGTTTATGATGCTGCCCAAACTCAAGCTATATTTGCTATGGGTGCTGCATACATTTTAACAGATGGCGGTGCATCATCTAATATAGGAAATTTATATGGTTTAGCTTGGTCTTATAATCCAAATTATGGTGGTGCAGGGAATAATCCACAGTCAATAGCTGGTTTAAACCATCAGCTTTTATTAATGCAAAATGGTATTACCACTGCAGCACTAGGTTCTGGAATATGGACAAGTGGTAATGTAACAGCTACTACTTTTATTGGTTCTATAGCTTGGACAAGTGTAACTGGTAGACCTACAGCACTAAGCTCATTTACTAATGATCTTGGTAACTATGGTGGTTGGTATTCTGCTAGTGGTGGAACTATATCTGGTGATGTAACTATTAATGGTGCATCTAATACACCATTAACTATTAGCCAAGTACAACCTTATGTAGATTTAAATGCAACCGGAGCTACA
>Ga0208855_1000060_pt1 | contig 35392 bp, 23 predicted proteins | sample LakMenEpi17May12_FD_150708 | JGI IMG/M metagenome (GOLD analysis project Ga0208855, IMG submission 150708) | Freshwater microbial communities from Lake Mendota, WI - 17MAY2012 deep hole epilimnion (SPAdes) | ecosystem: Environmental > Aquatic > Freshwater > Lentic | place: Lake Mendota, Madison...
GATCCACCTAACGGTAGGAAAAACACATGAATCTCGGAAGCAACTGGCCCACTATACCCCTCTTCAATCTCGTAAGTCAGATCGGCACTGACGGCTAACGAGCTAGTGTTTGACCCGCTGTAAGAGTTACCCCATCCGTAAGAGTTGCCGTTACCTACCGAACGAGACGCTAAAACCGAAACGCTCTTTAGGACATTGGGGAGTTGGATGTTCTCCTGAGATGGCAGGGTGAGATGAATCCCGGCTAGTGCAGCTTGGACAGCGGAGCGGTTCACGGTGCGCTCCTTAGAGCGGTATTCGTCAATAGGTTCAGTGTCACTACCCGGACTATTAGTCCCCGCAGGAACAACTTGCTCGGTAAATGGCAGGTCGATGTCGAGATCGGTGTCATACTTGGAGCCTGATAATGAAGGGAAAGAATCCATCGTCCCAACTTCCTCAATGAACTTACCTTGACCAATCGGTGTGACTTTGCTTTTGATAATGCTAAATCCACCTGCGGCATTCTTTCTTTCAGATGCGAGTGTTTCCTCCGTAGTCAGGATTCCTCCGCCAAAAGCTGCAACCCACTCAGTCCCCGTCAAAGGGTTATCCGTGTCGATTGTCTCCGTTGTGATCTTCTTTTCGTATCGGTAATCATTGATCTTGGTTACTTGAACCTCCACCTCATCGCCGGTAGGTGTAGCGGGTGCCGGAAGGTTGTCCACGTTGGCCGCCGCGAGATCAATGGGGGTGGTGGTCTGCACTACATTCGTGCTTGCGCGGAACTTCTGTGGAGTAGGGTTTTCTCTGGCCTTACTCTTGACTTGCCCAATCGGCCAATCATCGGTGAGTGCCCCGCTAGTTTCGCGCTTGAGGGTGATCTGCTGCTCAATGACGGCAAACCAGTTATCGGAAAGCTGCTCGCCAGAGCGAGAAATTTTGAGGTTTACTTGCATTCCCCAATAGGGGTTCTTGTCGTCGGCCACTAGTGTCTCGATAGCGACTCCGCTAACCGTCTCGCCCCGGTAATACAGGGTGGTGGTGCGGGAAAGGTTTACGCCGAGCGCTTCGTTAAAACCGTTGTCGGTGATTGTTGCCCTTTTCACATAGACGTGCGTTTCCGCGACGTAGAGTGCGTCGAGTTCCTGCTCACCAATGCGGGTCTGCCGTTTCTCGGCGAGGACGTAAGTTCCAGTGAACAGAGACGCCGGGACGTTCGGCATAGTCGCCCCCATCGCTGGAGTGTTCGGAGTGAAGCTGGCGCGGGGAGTGACGTAAGTGCGTGCCACCGCGTCAAACTTTGTGCCGCCGATGTCGGCATTCGTGTGGGAGAAGTTGTAGCTATCTTGGTTCGCACGATCAGCGGCGTAATAGAAGTCGAACGTGTCCACCGACTCTGGCTCAGGGCGCTCCTTGGCAAACACGAGCTTGTGATCCGGCCATCGGGCGGCGTTCGGGTGCGCGGTGCCGTACGCCGGAACGGCCTTCGTCTGGCATACCACGCGTTCGGAGAACAGCACGTCCCCGACCAAGGGCGTCGGGAGGAAGCTGGTGCGCTGGCGATGGGATGATGGGAGTGAGGCCATTGGTGGTTAGTGTGAGGAGATGTAGGCGAGGCAGGTCCTTGGGTTTCAAGGATCATAGGTGAGTCTCCAGCTTGAGCGGACGTTGGGCATGGCTATTTAGCGGGCGGGGAGGTGGGTGCGGGGTGCGGGGTCATGGGATTAAAAAAGACCCCGTTCGTACGCGCGGATGATTGTATTAGCCCATAGTATGTTACCGTCTGTCGTGGGGTGTGTGTTGTCGCCGCCCTGCTCTACTAAATCAGTGAGCGGAGTAGAGCTTTCGCGGTAGGCTCGATGGACGTTTATAAACCTGTAATCGTTGGTTGCGCACCATCTAGCGGCCAGAGAAAATCGTAAGGCGAGGCGGTCATTGCGGATATCCGATGGCCACGTTGTTGGGTTTTGCCCGATGACGATTCCCGGAACCGCTGGAACTCGCTCAGCCATGCGGTCGAAAAGGACTTTAAGCCCATTTACCGCCCAGTGTAAGCCGTCGGCGGGATTGCCACCTGCCGCGTAGCTGTCGTTGTGCCCAAGAGAGAGCATAACAAAGCAAGTGCCGTGCGGCTCCATGGCGTCGAATCCTGCTGGATTTATCAACGCTGAGTTCGTAGTCCATCCGGGCACCGACAAGTTGTAGATAATAATTTCTGGATCTCCTAGATACGTCATGCCCTCGGAGAGAGAAACTGAGGCATACGTCCAGTGGTCTTGAGCTTGATTGTTGTAAATTTTACCGTTTTCCGATGTCCGAATTTTTATACCATAAACGGTCGTGTTTGTATTGGCTGCCAAACTCCAGCCATCAGTAATCGCTGTAAGAACAGGGATCGTGGCTGTAGTGATCGTATCGCCTAGCTGCGTCCACGCCACACCGTCCGCCGATGTGTAAAATTTTGTCACGCGATTTCCTGCGCCGTCGTCGCGGTCGAAATTAACACGTATCCACAGAGGTGATCCGTTAGCGGGAGGGACTACGCCCACAGTCGAATCGACTACGAACGAGCCTGCATCCGACAGTAGTCTTAGCCGGATTTTTTTTGTCCCCGAAACGTCGATAACGCGAAAATCAAGCGGTGGAGCGCCGCCTGAGCCCCTAGAAAGCCTAATGCCAGTTAATCCGGTTGACCAATCGTCGCATGCCATGCCGACCGATATGTCTAAATCCGTTGTGGTGTAATTTGGGATCGGAACTTCGAGCGGGTGAAAATTAACACTAGATATTGCAGATGCCCCCCACCTTAGTCTCCGTGCTCCGTTGTCAGGATTTTGCAGGACGGAATCGACGTATTGGGTGGTAATCCATGTTTTTAGGATTACACGATGAGCTGGGTATTTTGTAGCTAGGTATGATCCGAATCGGCCTACCCATTCGGTGTCTGCGTTTCCGGTGCTGTCGCCTGCGACCCAAAATGATGCGGATAAACCAGAGGCAAGAAGCAACTCCATCGCCGCCGCACCGCCGCCCTGATAAGATAAAGCATCGTCTGTAATTTGGCGAGCGGCTGTTTCTACGGCGATCTGCGCGGCGGCTCCTGCGGTCTCCGCTCCGATCAAGTTCCGCAGCGTGAGCTTCTCGGCATCGGACAATGACTCCTCAAAGATAAACTTCTCGGCTGTGGCTTCTACGCGGTTGTTTGCTCTGCTCATTGTGTTGAAAGGTAAAGGGGTTGTCCGGTGCTGCCGAAAAGAAACGCCCCGTTGCTCGTGAGAAGCTGCTCGGTCTGCGTGTCCTGGAACTCTTCAAGATCGTAGCCGAACAATCGTGCGAACGGATTCCGAAACCGCACGTAGCGGGTGAGGATCTTTCGGTAGGGGCGACTCATGGGTGAAAGATATGCAGACGAAAGAAAAAAGCAAGCCCCCAGTGGACGAATCCGCTGAGGGCTTGGGAGGATTTCAGGGCTTAGGAGATGGTGCAATTCCTAGTGGAAATGACGTGCCATTTCAGGTTGATCGCTTGGAGCGTCAGGGATGCTCCAGGGAACGCCGCGAAGGTGGCGAGGTTCTTTGATCCACCAGTGGCACCATCCTCAATCAGTCCGGTAGCCGTCACCGTGTGGGCGTTGGCAGTGCGGGATGTGAATACGATGGTGGTGCCTTCCTGTGCGGCGGTTGGAGCCGCGAGCGTCATTGCGGCGACACCTGCCTTGGTGAAGACGACGGTGCCATCAGCGATTGTCACTGCACCGTCAACCAGTGCTGGGGTGATTACGTTGTGGCGGAAGTCTTCAACAGTGATTGCCTTGGGGGTTTTTGAATCCGCCTTGGCAAGCACGAGCTTGTCGGTGCCGACAGCCGTAGTGGTGGTCTGGATGATTTTGAGGTCTTCAAGTTGCATGATCGTGGGTGGGGGTAGGAGGCGGGCGTAGGATTTACCCTACGCCCGCCTCGGTTGATTATGCGGCTGGGACGAGCGACGTGCGGCGATAAACGCAAGCCATGCCAAATCTTGTCTTCACGCGTTTTGATGCGGAGGCGAGCACGCCACGGAAGTAACCGATGGTTCCGTCCGGGTTGGTGGTCTCGTTCGCGATGTTCTTCCACTTGAAGTCTCCGGTGTAGGAGAGCGGGTCGAACTTCACGGGGCCAGCGCCGGAGAGCGGCGATGGGATGAGGCACTCCATCACGTCTGCGTGGAGGATATACGCGACTTCAAAGTCGGCAGTCTCGTAAGCAGCGTTGGTGGTGAGGATACCGTTGGTCATCGTCTCAGGATACACGCGGGTAGCGGTTCCAGTGGTGATGGTCATCCGTGGGGCGAGGTCGTCGCAGATGTGGTAGAAGCCACGGAACGAACCGTCAACGCCGAGAGGCTTGATGAGTTCGCTCACCTTGCCAGCGTTTTTACGGATGTCCTCGCGGTAGCCGTCCTCTTGCTTGAGGAAGAGGGAACCTTGCGATCCGATGACGAGTCCGAAGATCGCCTGACCATCCTCAATGCCGTAGGCGTTGACCTTGGCACCCTCGCGGCGAAGGCGAAGGGCGATGCGGTCAAGCACTGCGTTGGAGATGTGGGCGGTCGGGGTGTAATCCACATCGACACCGCTGGAAACGAAGTCGTTGTTGAAGTCCACGCTCCAAGTGTTGACACCTTCAAAGGTGGTGCCAGCGGACACGTCGATGACCTGAAGGATCGGGGTTCCGGTCGTGAGGCAGGGAACGAGGTTGGCGCAGGATGCGTCATACTCGTCACGGTTGCGCTCTTCCCAGCTACGGCGAACCGCTTCCTTCATCAGATCGACGATGGCGGTAAGCTGTTGCAGACCTTCGACCGACTGGCGGAGATCCTCCACGTCGAGACGCGGGGACTCGATGACAGCGCGGGACAGGTTGAACTGCTTGATGCTGCGTTGGAAGTGGAGGTAGGACTTCGCGTCCTGCGGGCCGAGGTTGTCCGGGTTAGCTCCGATCATCGACTGACCGAGCGAATTGTCGAACGCGGTGGATGCGAGCAGGGTGCCACCGAGAGCCGTCCAAGCAAGACCGAGAGTGCCTTGGTCTGCGCTGGCGTTCTGCCCGGTGTTGGGGAGAACACGGTCGTAGATCAGCGTGGACTGGCGATAGCCCATGCCTGCGGTGAAGTTGCCCTTGCGGATGAGGTCATACCAAGGAGATGTGTGCAAGCTGTGCTTGTGGATGTCCTTGCCGATACGCCCTGCCTCTTGAGTGAGCCAGGTGTCGATGTTGGTGGTGCCGTCTGTTTGGCTGAATAGATGTGCTGTGGTGCTCATTGTAGTATGTTGGATTGGAGTTGGAGTTGTGCCCTCTGGGGCTTTCGACTCACCGGGAAGCGGGCGGTGAACGTGACGGATAAGAACCCGTCGCAATGCTTCCTGTCTCCAACCTGACTTTTACATGCGCTACAATGCCGCGAGGGGGGCGTGTCGGGTTGTTGGATGACGCGAGATAACCACAGATACAGCCTGTGGGCAAGAACAAATTTTCTGTAAATGCAAATTACATCTATTGCGAATTTATTGCGTTATTGAATCATGGCACAAAAAACCCCGACACCTTTCGATGCCGGGGCTTCTGCCCTGAGAAGATCACATCCCGCCGAACTGCTTCCGCGCACGATCCATGAACGTCTCTTCCTCGTCGCCCGTGTCGTTGCCACCGAAGTCCGGTGCCATCCTCGGCGTCTGCTTGCGGTATTTCGCAAGGTCGTCGCTGAGTTGCTCCACTTGCCGGATGGCGGCGTCGTAGGATTTCACCAGTTTGGGGAGAAGCTGTGCGGCGATCTGCGAGTATGCTTTGTTCGGCGTATCAAGCGCGTTGAAGTCGGACTCCTTCACGTTCGCCACAAGCTCGTCAAAGTTCACACCGTCAAGTGTTTTGAGGAACGGCAGCTTGGTGGTGACGTGCTTCGCCACCTTATCCACTGTCTCCTTGCGTTCTTCCGCTGCGCGAAGCGTCTGCTCTTGTTCGTTGCGGGTCTTTGATGCGTCGAGTTCGGCGAGAGCTTGGTCGGCATTGGCGAGAAGTTCCTCGCGGCGTGCCTTGAGTGGTTGAACTTCCTTAGCGAGCGCACGCATTTCCAGTGCGTCATCGGGGTCGATGTCATAGCCGGAGGTGAGTTCTTTGAACGCAGCCTTGCGTGCCCGCTCATCGGTGATCTCCAGCGTCTCGGCGAGCTTGTCGCGGTCGATACCATAGCTGTCAGCGATGGCATCGGAGCGTTCGAGAATACCGATCAGCGGTTTCGCGATCTGCTCTTGGTAGGCTTCCGACTCGGTGAGATTGGTAACGGTGATCTTCGCCTCGTAGCCTTTGATCTTCTCTTCAAGTTCCAATGCGCGGGCTGCGGTGGCCTCGATCTCCTTAACTCGGTTTTCGAGTTGGGTGCGAGTCTGGCGCTCTGCGTCGAGTTCGGTCTTCAGCGCACCAGTTTCTTTTCGCATCTCTGCGAAGCGACGGTGCTGTGGCGTGCCTTTGTCGTAGGGATTTTCCGTGTCCGCTTCGGGGTCGTCGGTCGGCTCGTCCTTGCCCATGTCGTCTATGGGCAGGTTCATGGAGTCAGGGTCGTCCTGCGGTGCGGCGTCGTCGAGAGCCTTGATCGGGTCGGCAGCTTTCGCCGCTTTCACGGGTTTCGGTGCAGGCTCCGGCTCGGGCTCCGCGACGGGCGCGGGCTTTGATCCGGTCTGCATGAACGCTTGGAAGCTGTCCACGAAGGACGTATCCTCGGTGGGAAGGGATGCGGGCAATGCGCCCTCGATTGGTGGTGTTGGTTCGTTTTCCATGGTGTGTTATTGGTCGATGTTTGTGGTGAATTTGTTCTGTGCGGCTTCTTGTCGGCGTTTGATCCCTGCAATCTCCTCCGCGACCTGCTCGTCAGTCATCATGCGGGATATTTCCCCTTCCAGTTTTGTAAGCACTCCTATTAGGCGTGACCGCAGGATCGTGCGGCGGTCATCATCTTTTGGCGTGATGTCGGTTGTGATAGTCATCACGTCACCGTCAAACTCTACTTTCACAGTGTGGACAGTGCGTATGAAATGAGGATGAGGATGAGGATGTGGTTCTGCTAGTTCGGAGTCCATGGTGTGTTATTGGTCGATGTTTGTGAGATAGTCGAAAGGTTCTTCCCCCTCTTCGGGAGTGTCCTCGGTGTGTTTCCTGCGGGACAGGTAGCGCAGTTTCTCCGCCACCTCGGACACGCCGGAGTGATACGCCGTGCGGCGGGTGACGACGAGGTCGGGGTACTTGTCGAGGTCAGGTTGCCGCACGCGGCATTCCTCCTGAACCACTGCCATCGCAGCGAGGAACACGGGGTCTGCGAGGATGCTGCGGAGACGCTCCCTGCTTTCCAGCGTGTCGAGGAGCTTGATGTTTCGTTCGTATGTCAGGTTCATCTGCGTTCGTTGTATGAGAGGGCGGGCGATGACAATGCCTTCGCCGCCATTGCTGCGCCACGGGCATCGTTCAATGCAAGCGATTGCTGCGACTTCGCTTGGAGTTCGGCGATCTTGATCTCACCGATGCGCTGCGCCAGTTGGAACTTGAACTCGGCCTCGGCGACACGGATCTCTGCGACCCGCGCTTTCGCTGCGCCCTCGGTGTCCTGCTCCCCGCCTTGCGGTGCGGCTTCGCCCTGACGTTCTTGCGAACGGATCGACCGCTCAAAGTTGTCCACGATCTGCGTGAGATTGTTGATGCCCTCCTTGACCATGCCGAAGACCTGACGCTGGGCGGGGTCTTGCGCGAGCGGCTCGGCGTGACCTGCAAGGTGGTCGAGCATGGCACGAAGACCGGGGAGCGACTGCACGGGATCAATCTCTCCGCGCTCGATGCCTTCGATCTGTTGCTGCAACGGTGTTGCGTGGATGAGGGCGTGGGTGGCGTGAAGCTCCTGTGGGTTGACTCCAATGGCGTTGCCTTGGAACAGAAGAATGTTTTCCATCTCGGCAACTTTCGCTTCGACGTTCACTCGGTTTTCTTCCGGCTCGGCTGCGTAGAAGCTGGCGTTGTTGTAGCCAACGACGTCCGCGACGATCTGATGGATGAGGCGCTTCTGTCCAATTTCGTCTAGGTTGGGGAGAAGCTGAGTGAGCCTGCTAAGTCCGACCGTGCGGAACGCGGGGTTGCCTGCACCAATCGCCCTCGTGGCGTACGTAGAGTCGTGGTCGATTTCCTTGATCGCTTCGGGGGGGACACCCTTGCGGGCAATACGGCGATGAAACTCGGCGATAAGCGGGTCGTCTTTTGACCCGTTGCAGATGCGCTTGAACATTTCGCGGACAAGCCGATCCCACGATGCGTAGAACAGATCGACGTTTGCGGATGCACCGCCTGCCGCTTCCTCCATGCTGGCCTCGGACTCAAGGCGGTTGCGGTAGGTTTCGCCCCCTGGACGAACCGAGAACTGGCTTCCGCTCTCAGCCATCCTGTCTTTGACCTCGTTGAGCATAGGCATCGACGAGGTAGCGAGATTAGGAATTGCTTTTTCAACGACATCGGTTCCTGCGGAAAGCACGACAAGTGGGCCGACCATTTGGATTGACAGTTCGTCAAGGGCTTTCTGGCTGTTCGGCTGCACCATCACTCCGCTGGAGAGCATCGCGGAATCCGACATTGAACACATCAAGCGGTTGTGGAGTTGAACAAGCGGGTAAAGTGTGTGACCGAGTCCACGGACTCCATGATACGTGCCGTTCCCGATGCCGTAGCAGAAGAACACGAACGCCTCGTTGACGGTCGTGTAGTGTGATGGGCGGTAGTAGAGGCACTCACCGTCGCCGTCGCGTTCGAGGATGTAGAACGACAGCGTGCCGTCAAACTCGCGGACGAACGCCCGCAGGAGCCGGACGTATTGATACTTCCGGTTGAAGGTGGCGTCGTTGTTCTTGATCTCCATTTGAAGAGCTTCGTATTCCCCGAGTTCCCCTGTCGAGGATCGGTCGGTGGCGCGGGCGAGCGCCTTCTTCACGGCAGCCACGTTCCACCCGAGGTCGGTGGCTTTCTCTTCATCGCGGATCATGTCATAGAGGCTCGTCACGGGCATGTCCTGTTTGGACACGGCAATCTGGATTTTCTCCTCGGTGGCGGGCGTCTGCCTCGGGATCTGGAAATCCCCGAACCCGGCGACCTCGTAACGCCAATCCTCCGTGTCGGGGAAGTAGCCGATCCCAACGCCGTGATCCACGAACTTGCGAACAAGCATCTGGAAGTGCGCGGCGAACGACGGCCATTTTCGCATCGTGCGAGAGCCTTCCTCTGCAAGCACGCGGTTATACTCGAAGCGTTCCGCGTCCTCGCCGAACTCCGTCTCCACGGAGAACAGGGTTTTGACGGAGAAGATAATGTCGTTGTATCCGTTCGCCACTTTCTGAACGATCTTCGCACCTTGCAGGAAGTTTGCGTTCGCCAGCGATGATTGCTTCTGGGCGCGGCGGGCTGCTGGGTTGTAGGGCGGGTCGCCGTCGAGCATCCCTTGAACGCGGACGCGCATCGTCGCGCTGCCCTCGTCGTCTTGGATCATCTTGTTGTAGTTCGCCCGGATGACGGCAGCGGACATGGCGCGGTGCTTGGGCGCTTTGCCCTTTTCGTCGAGAAGGGCGAGGTCGGAACTGATGGTGTCCAGTTCTTCCATGGGGGTGAGTTTCTTCGGCATGGCGGTGGGAGGTTAGATGACCTGTTCGTTGAGGGCGTCCACGTCGAGCGTCACGCCCTTCGCGGGTTTTGATTGATTCGGGTTGAATTGGAGAATGCTTGTGTCCACGCGTCGGCTCTTGGGGGTGTCGTCCCCCTGCTTGCGGTTCATGCCGAGGGCTTCCCGCGTCATGTCGGTGATCGTCTTGACATCCTTCCAGTTGTCGATCTTGGGCGGGTCGATGTAGATCGCTTTGAGTTGTTTCAGTCCGATGCCCGCAACGATGGCTGCGGTGACATCCTGAATGGTCTCGGAGCTTCCCGCCGTCTGCTCTAGGTAATTGAGTTGCCGTTCCACGCACGACAGCACGCCAGCGAACGCGGCGGCTTCGGCCTTCGTGTGCGCGGGTGGCGCGGCGTCGGTCGCATTGAAGCCCTTCGCTACGTATTCCTGTTGCTTCGTCGTGAGCGTGCGGAACCCCTTGTCGAGATACATCGCTTTCGTGCCTTGCGCCTCAAACGCCTTGCGCCCCGAGGTGAGGCAGATGCGGACGGCTTCGTCGATCTGCTCGTCGGTCATTCGGACGCCGCGCTTTACTTTGGCTCGGGTCGTCCAGTTCTTGATCGTGACTGGGATGAGTCCGATGAGATCGGCGATCTTGTCGTGAGGGATTCCCTCGTTGGCAATATCCGACAGCACGCGCCGGAGAAGCTCGGGCGGGTAAGGTGTGCGGTCGTTGGGGCTTGCCATCTGCGCGGACTATGCGCGGGGATTGCGGGGGCGGCAAGACAAAAAACGCTATTTTGTTGCAGTAGGGGAAAATGACGGTAATACTCCCCGCAGTGCGAACGCGAATCAATCCGGCCTACGAACCTCGTGTCCTTGACGGCGGGGGATACTCCGTGTGTGGAATAGAGATTCCGCCTTGCTCTCTTGAGACGGCAATCCTCTGGGGTGGGCGGTGGACGAAAGACCCCGATGCGCTGGAGTATTACTTCTGGCGAATGTCTGACATCTGGTGGAACTCCAATGGCCAGCAAAAGATGGCGAAGCACCACTGGTCGATTATGATTATCCGCGAGTGCTGCCGCAATAGGTATGTCGGAGTGGGTGGCGCGGCGAGCGGTGGCAAGAGCTATGTTCTCGGGGGGTGGGGTCTGTTCTGCTGGATGTGCGACCCGGCAAACACGAAAATCTTGCTCACGTCAACCCACCTTTCCGGTGCGCGTGACCGGATCTGGGGTGCCGTTCTCCAACTGATCGACGACATTCCTGACCCGCCGTGCCGCATCGTGGACTCGGTCGGCCTGATCGCCTACATGGATCACGCCACTGGTAAGTCCTATTCCACCTACGGACTGAAGCTCGTCTCCGCCGACAAGAAGCAGGGCAAGCGCAAGATCGGTAAGATGATCGGTGGCAAAGCCCCGCGAGTCATCCTCATCGCGGACGAGCTTGGTGAAATCTCTGAGTCGGTGCAAGAGGCGGCGTCGTCCAACCTTGCTACCAACCCCCACTTCCAGATGGTCGGTCTGTCGAATCCGGCGTCGAAGTATGACCCGTTCGGCATCTTCTGTACGCCGAAAGGCGGGTGGGACATGGTCGATGCTCTCAACGACATGCGCTGGGAACTCCAGATCGGAGGCGTGTATATCCGGCTCGACGCCTACGACAGCCCGAACTTCCATCTCACGGACGAGGATGGCGAGGGCTACCCTTACCTCCCATCGCAGCGCACCATTGACGAAGCACTTGAGTCCCTCGGCGCTACGCCAGATGAAGCGGCGAAGTCATCTGGATTCCTTCGGATGTTTCGTGCGGTGTTCAACGACTCGGACGGCGGGGAGACGGTGTATTCCGTCGCCGAACTCACGAAGTCCGAGGCATTGAACTCTCGCGACCTCGGAGCCGTGACTGTCCTCGCCGGACTCGACCCGTCGTTCTCGTCCAATGGTGACGCCACCGTCCTGAAGATCGGGACACTGGGCTACGACGCGGTGGGGCAGCACGTTCTCCGGTTCGGTGAGGCCGTGCGGATCTACGAGGATGTCACCGACCGCTCGCAGCCCCGCAACGTGCAGGTCGCAAAGAAGGTTGTTGACGAATGCAGGAAGCGCGGTGTCAAGCCCGAGAACCTCGCGGTCGATGCCACGGGTGCAGGCGCACCGTTCTGCGACATTCTCCAGATGTCGTTCGACAGCGATGCGTTTCTCCGTGTTCAGTTCGGCGGTGCCGCATCGGACAGGAAGATCAAGAACGACTCCAAGACCACTGGTCGGGAGCGTTACCGGAACCGAGCGTCCGAGCTTTTCTTCATCGGGAAGCAGTTCCTCCTCGGGAGACAGATCGCGGGCGTGTCCTCCGACATGGTGAAGCAGATGACCTCCCGGCTGTTCAAGACCCACAAGGGCGTGAAAGGTCTGGTTCTCCAGGTTGAGCCGAAGGAGGAATACAAAAGACGTATGGGTGAATCGCCCGACGAAACCGACGCGTCGTTTATCCTGCTTGAAGGTGCGCGGGAGCGGCACTTCTTCGTCCCCCAAGACCCGGTGAAGGTCGTCGAGAAAGCCGCGCTGCCCGACGACCCGTGGGCACCGATCTCATTGCGCTCGCTGAACGGTCGCCCCCGCCGGACGATGGGCGACCTTGATGCGTGTGCGATGGGGCATGAGCCTCATTTAGTTTAATGAGGTGTCTGCATAAAAACCAAGGTGTCAATCTGTTCCTGCAACTTTTCGTTTTCGCTTGCTAATCTTTGGATGCGAGTCTTTAACCTCTCTTCCATATTATCGTAGTATCCCTCTGTGGACTCAGAAACAATGTCTCCATCCAGACTGCGGCAAAACGACCGTCTCCCGTCTGAATGGTAATCCACTTCCCCGCAATCTGTGACACCTTGGTAGTCGTAGGGGCTACCTGATTTGACTCTAGGTTCACGCGGACGATACTCCGCACCATGCGGCGACAACGCGCGAAAATGCGCGTGCGATCCGCTGTCGCGTTCAAACACTAATGGTTCGAGCTTAGTCTTCACAAACACTAACTCGCCCCTCCGATTGACGTAGGTTTTACCCACCTCTAGTTTTATTTTTGTCGGTTGCGTTTCTTCGTTCATGGTGCCCCCTACCTAATTGCAATCCTGCAACCCGTCAACAGGAAAACGGCGTGAGAGTCGAAACCCTCACGCCGCTAACCATGAAACGCAACCGAACGAAACTGCGAAACAGGAGGATGATACTCGGGGAGACGGGGGTGTCAACGCTTCTTTGGCATGAGGAGTGAATCAACAGTCACATCCTCTTCGTTGGTGTCGGAAACAGTGTCCGCCTTTTGGAGAGCTTGGAGCATGGCTTCCCGTTGGGCAACCATGATGGCTTCCCGCTTGTCGGCGTCCGATAGTGTCTCAAACTCGGCGAGTCCTGCCGATCCTTTCAGAAGCCCAATAAGGATGCGCCCTTTCTGATGGCTCTCGGGGGTGAGGTATTTTGTCCGATTTGGGTCTTTGCTGCTGACGCCTGCCTCAATGGCTTCTTCTTCGCTAAAGAAACTTGGCGGCTCCTTCGCAAGATCCATGATGGTCGAACGGTATTCCTTCACCGCCGCCTTGCGGTCTTCGAGCTTGTCGGACATCTCCTTCTCCTGCGCGGCGGCAAAGCGTTCGTAGTAACCGATCTCGACTGGATTACCGCCCATGGCGATCTCAGGTGGGACACCTCTCTCCATCTTGTCGCGCATGTCCTTGGTAGAATACAGCGGTTCGGCGGGGACAGGGATCAGACTCTTCGCTGCGTCCACGGTATTCCTGATTGATGGGTTGGCATACAGTGTGGCTGCGTTGTCAATCTCATACATTGCGATCTGTTTACGTTTCTCCTCTGGAGGTAGGTCGCTCGCAATGATTCCTTTCACTGTGTCGGCGACACCCTTCTGCTGCTCAACGGATCGTATCGCGTCTTCTTGCTTGCGGCGCGTTTCGGCGAAAGCCTGATTCCTTGCTTCAATGGTCTGCCGATCCATGATGTTGCGGAGCCTTTCGCTTTCAATCTTCTCGCGCTGCATCTGGATGTCCTCTAGTCCTGCGAGGTATTTCGTCTGGACGCGGAGCTTGGCCTCGGGCGAGAGGCTCGGGTTCGACTCGACCCGTGAAAAGAATTTCCCCGCCATCGGTTCGATCTCCTTCTTGGGGTCGAACTCGTAGCCCGCAGGCTGCGCGGGTGCGGCGGGCTGCGGGGCGTCGGTGCGGTTCGGATCGTATCCTGCCATCGGGTCTGTGAGTGTTTCAGCCATGGTGTTATCTGTTGCGGAGGTATTCTCCTGTGCGTCCGGGGATGAGGTCTAATGCCTTCTTCTTTGCGGCAACGTCTATTCCTTTCTTCAGTCGTGCGCCTCCGATGATAAGTTTGCCAGCACCTTCTGCGGTTTTCTCTACTCCTCGGGCAGCGATAAGTCGAGCTGCGCTCCCCACGTTTTGCACTGTGCTCGCCGCACCTGATGTGTCTTCGCGAATTGCACCGAAAAGGGATGTGGGTGCGGGGCGGGCGGGTGCTGCGGGAGTAGGTGCCGCCGCAGGAGCAGCAGGTGTTACCACTGGGGGTTCAATACTCCGTTCATACTCTGCACGCATCGTGCCCGCTTTCTCGCGGGCGGCAATGGTATTCTCCCTCGCGGCTTTCAGCGCGGGAGACGGCTCGTTTCGATCCATCTCGTAGCCGAACGTCTGAGCGAAGGTTTTCCGTGACTCGGGGGCGGGTGTGCCTGCCCTCTCAGTGAACCTGCTTCCAACAGTGTTCAACGGACTGCGCTGCGCTAATGCCGCTTTCTCCGCCTCGGCGCGTTTGAAGTAATCCGCTACGGCTCCGGCCTGCCCCATCTTGGCAATGTTGCTCCTAGCGAGTGCGCCCCCTGTGAGCGGGGTGGAAGGTGTGGGCGCTGCCTCGGCGAATGTCTCACGCCGAGGAGGCGCTCCGGTAGGCGATTGATTTTGTGCATCCAGTCTCGGTGTCGGACTGGCGTCGAGACGAGATGCTGGCTGTGCATCCAGTCTGGGTGTCGGGCTGGCGTCGAGACGAGATGCTGGCTGACCAGTGGGTTCTGCTTGACCAGTGGTTGCTGGTGCGCCGCCTTCAAGTTCCGCCGCTTTCTTCTGCGCGAGTATGCGTGCCGCTTCGATGTTCGACTGATATTCAGCCTCCGCTTCTGCGCGGTTGAAAATCTTCGACGGCTGTCCTGGTTTACGTAATCCTGTCCACAATGAAGGATTTTCCTGCTGTATTCTCAGCTTCTCAGCTTTTTCCCGAAGGCGACGGTTACTCATGCGGGAAGTGAATCACTCCGCAGGCGGATTGTCAACCCTTGACATTCGGTCTTCGATGAACCCGCCGACCACTGCGGAGAGTCCGGTGAGGTGGTGCATGACTGCCCCCGCAACAAGGATCGGATCGACCATAGGGAGAACTCGCCACTTCGTAATGAAACTACGAATGTCGTCCACCATAGCGTCAATGTCCTGCTCTCGGGTGAGTCCTGCGTCGTAACGCTTCTGGAGTCCGAACTCCTCGCTCACTTTGGCGTTGAGTTCCTTGTCGGTGAGTTCTGGGTTCGCGTAGGCGATGTCGTTGATCTGGCGGAGTTCGTGGTCGCTGAGTTCGGGGACGAACGCTTCGCGCATCGAGACGAGGCGGGCGGTGAACGGATGTGGTGTGTCTGTGTTCATGGTGGTGGGAATGTGGGGTGCTGGGGGCGGGGTGGCAAGCCGAAACTCATTTGGTTTGATCGCACACGTCCATCAACACCCCTTCAGGGAGGTTGATGTGCCCCCACTCGGAGTTCGAGAAACTGACCCTGCGGCCATTGATGAACTCAAGTATTATCTCCATGTTGCTAAAATCAAGTGATGCCGTCGCATCGTCTTCAAATCTATCGTTCACGCGCTGAACGCTCTCCCTGCTGGAGTCCGCAATCCACGCATCCGTGATTACATGTTCCCCGAATATGCGTTGAACTTGCGCGAGAAGTTTCCCGTTGCGGATCACGTAGGTTGTCGGAATGTTCACTGGTGTCTTTTTCATGGTGCGCCGACCCTACGAACCGATTTACAGAAGTGCAAGAACTATTTTCACCTCTCGACCGGACTCAGGCTCGGACGTTCGCGCATCGCGGCCTTGATCTCGTCGTATCTCGCAGGGTCGATCTCGCGGACGCGGCGGAGGTCATCTTCGGGGAACACGAGGCGCTCAACCAATCCTCGGTTGAACAGCAGAGTCGCTCTGCGCTTCGACATGCCCGCTCCGACGGCGCTGCGTTTCACGGACGCCTCGTCGCCGCCACGGATCTTGGTGAAGCCGTCATAAAGTTCCAACGCTTTGCGGGCTTGCTTCTCCATGATGGCGACACGCTCGGCGTAACGCTCGTTCGCCTCGCCCGCTGCGAGCGGTGCGGGGGAGAAGATGGGTGAAGTGACCCGCCACAGTTCGGAGTTCTCCTTACGAATGTTGTTGAACGCTGCACGCTCCATGTCGTCGAATGTCTTCGACATCGGGCGGAACGGGGCAACGGTGGCGAGGGAAACGCCGAGCGGCGAATACCAGAACTCCTGGTCGCCTTCGCGGCGGAGGGAGTCCACGAACCTGTCACCTTGGATGAAAATGCGGGGGGTGTATGCCTTGCCGAGATGAATGGCGCTTTTCGTCACCTTGTCCACATCGCTGTCAGCCTCAAAGTATATCGGGTAGTTCGTGTTGGAGTCTTTATTCCGCATCACGTCCATAGCGTTGCTGGCAACGATGTTCTCCCCGATGAAGTCCTCGGTGACGAACCGTCCGAGGATACCGGGGATGTCGGACGCATCGCCGAACAGGGCGGCGTTCGTGATGCGAGAGATCGGATCACCGACGAAGGACAGCGGGTTGGTGAACGTGGTATTGATGATCGTAATCCCGTTGTTCTCCGAGTTCCTGAAGTAGAACAGCGAGGCGTTGCGGTAGTAGTCCGGCAGGGATGCGCGGATCGCCTCGTCCTCGTCCTCGCCGAAGCCGCCGAACGCACGTTGAAAGATCAGCGGCATGGCGATGGAGAGAAGCCCGACGGTGGAATACCACGATGCCATCTTGATCCGTCCGTGTTTCTTCAGCACGGGGTTGTCGGAGTTTGACATCTCATGTGCGAGCTTCAGGGAGTTCACCATGATGCGGACGGTGTCCACCTTGAACCGGAGGAACGGGGCGAAAAGTGCGCCGAACCCGCTGCGGGTGAGCGCGGTGACACCGGATGCTGTCTCCGAACGTCCAGGTGTGACACGCTTTGTGAGGCGGGATGCTTCCTGAATGATCTCGATCTCCGTGCCGAAATCAGCATCGGTAAGAATCCGCTTGAAGTCGGCGTAGATCATCACGGTGGCGAGAACCTCGGTGGCCTCGGAGAGTTTGGACAGCTTGGTCATAAACGCCTTCGCAGCTTTCTTGCTGCCCTTGACGAGCTTGCCCGCCTTGATGTCGGCACGAGCGGATTCTCCAACCAGTTCTTCCACGGTGGCGTCGGGGTTTCCGGTGTAGTCCTCAATGAGTTGCTTAATGTAACCGATCTGCGCGGCGTCCATGACGATCCGACCTGCGATGAGTTCTTGCATCTCGGCGGTTGGTTCGCCTCTTTCGTTGATAAGGTTCCTGAACGTGCGCCCCGCGAGGGCGATGTTCTCCGGTCTGAACGGTGTCACTCCGTTCATCAGTCCGACGAAGGTATTACCAACCACGTTACGGACGAAGTAGGCGGGACTGCCCTGCGTAGCCACGAGGAGGGATGCCCCCGCCGCTGCGATCACCGAGCGATGGGCTTTCGCGACGAAGTCGTCTGCGAAGTGACCAATGCCGTTTGAGTTGATCCTGAACGTGGCGTTGAACGCTTTGACCTGCTCCGGCTCGGCATACATGCCGCCGAGTGGTTTGAACGCGGAGTTCCCTACGTTCGTGGTGACGAGAGGTTGCCATCCTGCGAATCTGCCGGGGCGGGCTTGCAGCTTGGCCTTGCTCTCGCGGGAAAGATCCTTCGATGAGATGAAGGTGTCGGTCGCCGTGCGGTCAGCCCTGCGTCCAAGTTGCGGCAGGATGTCGGAAAGCTGGGCGTTAGGCGTGGTTGCGAAGTCCTGCATCGCCTGCGCGGCTTGCACGTAAAGTGCATCCTTGTCAGGCGGCGTGTCCGAGCGTCCGTTGTCGTATGCTTCCTGTGCCTTGGCGTTGAGGTGTTTCACCAGAACGTCGAGGACTTCGAGCTTGACCTCGTCGTTCCCCTCCGTGCCAAACACTCGGCGCATCTCTTCCTTGCCGTCGGCGTAGGTGATGCCTGTCTTGAACTCGGCCTCGGTGATGAGGCGACCGGACTCAATGCCTGAGTCGTATATTTCGTTGAGCATCCGCGAGTTGAACACGAGTCGTCCGAGGGACATCGCCGTGTTCGCAATGTTGAACACGGGGTCTTCGTTCACCATGAGGGCGTCGAGGAACTCCTGCGGCATGTTCGCCTTCGCCATGTAACGCTGGATCTCGTTCGTCACGGTGCTGCCTTCGCCGAACGTGCCACGTGCCGACTGGCGGGAGAGCATGTAATCCTCGAACATCTGCTGCGCCCGTTCGCCGGACTCGGCTTCCGCGATTCGCTTCATGTCGGCAATCGCCTTGTCGTAGTCGAAGCTCTGACCGTACTGCTTGAAGAACTGCGGGTCTTTGTCGAGTTCCAACATGATCTCGTCGAACGCCTTGCCTTTGAAAAACGCGGTGAGTGCCTCGCGGCGTTCCTTGTAGAGCGGCTCCTGAGAGTTCATCATCAGGTCGATCTGCTTGGGGTCTTGGTGGATGCCGTAGGAGCGAACGAGATACACACCGAACGACTGATCGACGATGGCGTGGATCTCAGGGCTTTCGGGGTTCGCTTCCTTCACAAGACGCTGGAGCCTGTTCACCGTGCCACGGAGGTCGATGATCGCCTCGTAGGTGTCCGGTGCCGTGCGCTCAAGCTGGGCAAGGGCTTGGAGTTGCTGCTCCCTGCGGCTGTCGGCTTCCGCGCTGCGGGCTGACCAGATTGCCTTCTGGCGATTACGCTCGGCGGTCTTGTGCGCTTCGGCGAGGGCTACGGCACGGTTCTCGGCGGCTGCCACGGGGGCGGATACGGCTTCCTCCTCGTAGGTCGCCTCGATCTCCTGCTCGGCGTCGGACACCTCGTTCACGAAGTCCTCGGCGATCTTCTCCTGCATTGCAGGGGTGAGCAGCGGGTCGATGTTGCCGACCGCCAGTTGCACCAATGTCGGGTCTGCGTCCTCCTTGCGGCGGGCGGCGTCGAGGCGTTTCGAGAGGGTGGACACCGTGTATTCCATCGTCTCCATCATGGCGTCGCGGTTCTGCTTCGACTTCGTGTTCGACCGCGACAGCGCACCGAACGGGTTGATGAAGAACTCGACGAGACGGCGGATGACCTTGTTCTCGGACGGCGTGATGTCCGCGCCCGCTTTCACGCTGGGGTCGCGCTTGTAGAGCAGGTCGATGCGCTGCATCGGTGCCTCGGCTTCGAGGAGTTGCTGCTCTTGGCGGGCGGGGGACGCGGGTTGGGCGGCGGGCTGGAAGCGGATGTCGGATGCCCCCGACGAGTCCATCAGGACGATGGCGTCCTCCGGTGCGATGTTCTCGCTGGAGTAGGGTGCCGTGGCTGCGAGTTGCTCCGGCGTCATGTTGGCGCGGGCTTGCACGTCGCGGGCTTCGATCTCCCCGGCGATCCCGCGATACGCTCCAAAGGCTTCATCTTCGCTTACCCGTGCAGCCGCGACATTCGGCTCCACATAACTAGCGGCCACCTTTGCCCTCGTCATCTTGTTGATGGACTCGACCACTTCGGGTTCCAAGTCAGCTAATTCGTTCTCCAGTGTGACGGGGTTCCCCCCACGGGCATCGCGCAGTCGCTTAACCGCAGCTTCGTGGAGACGAGCGTATTCTGCTTCGGCTTCGATAGCTGCCTGCTTTGCCGCGATTACCTTCGGGTCACTTTTTGCGACGGATCTTGCGCCAACTGAGGGGTTCCCCCCTCTAGCAAAATCTTCGATTTTCTGGATAGCGTGCTGCACTTCATGCACTAGAACGCTGAGAGCTTCTTTCTTGCTCTTACCGTTCGCTGAGATGGACATCCCATAGCCCGCACGGGCATCCCTTCCCAGAAAGGCTCCCTCGCGCTGATTCCCCCGACCGTATCGGACGGACACTTGGACATCCTTCAAGGCGGGGTAAGCCTCAAAAAGCGCAGGGTGATCCAACACGTCCGACAGCTTGTAACCCTGCCGTGAATTGGCTCTCCCCTCATTCTGGTTCCACACGCGGGGGTTTTCGGTGAGCTTCGCCCTCGCATCAGGAATCTCCCACCGCATCTTGCCGTCGTATTTTCCGGGGAACCAACCTGTGACGGCGCGAATCTCTTCGCTTGGCTTCCCGGCTGCGGCCATCGCCTTCGCGGTGTCGAGGGAGTCGCGCATGAACTGTGGCGTGTTCGCGGATTCGCCTGCGAACTGAAACCTGATCGGCTCTGCATCCGGGTCAAACGCCGCCATCGGTTCGATGTCGTGATTGAACCCTTTCCGTGCTTTCGCAAGGTCGCGGCTCATGCGGTTCAGGGCGACAGCAGTTCCCACGTCATACCTTGCGGTGAACCGATTGTATGCGGCCTTGATAGCGGCGGTGAGGTAATCGACCAATCTCTGCAATGCACCTGGGTTCGTGCGATACCTGAACATCGCCTCGGAGGTGAGCCGTCCGCGTGTGATGAGTTCGTAGGTGTCGGTGAGACGGGCGACCTCTGCGGCGTGTTCCTGCGTGGCGGCGTCGAACGCTTCGTCGCTGTCGAACTCCGACCGCGCTGGTGCGGGGATGGCGGCTTCCCCGGCGCGGCGGGCGAGAGCGTGGTTCACCGCCGCATGGACTGCGTTCTCCGCGTTCACGGGGTCGAGTCCTTCGGTGATGTCTGCGAGGTCGGCGAAGTCGATGGTCAGGTCGTCGAGGGTAACGTCGTCGGGGAGGAAGCCTGTTGCGGTGTCGTGGAGGGATGCGGGGGTGAAGTCCTGTTCGGTGAGTCCTTGGAAGCGGATGTCCGGTGACGTGGACTGAAAACGCTGGGAGAGGGGGATGACGTTGCCCGCGTCGTCGTAGGTTACGGGGTCTGCGGATTTGATCTGCGACGGGCTAACCGGAACGACCGAAGGTGGGTAGTCACCAAATGCTTCGTCAACTATATAGCTATCAAACCGTGTATCTCCTGCTCGGAGCAAGGATTTCAAAAATGGAAACACCAGATCGGCTTTTGTAAAATCCACCAGTTCCCCCTCAGACAGTTCAGCACCTTCGCCGAAGCGATCTTTCTGCCACCCTTTTTCACGAACCCACGGGATAAATTCCTCATTGAAGACCTTACGACCTTCGGGAGTTCGTGTGTCAAGTGGACTTGTGGTTTTGAAAAACAGCCGAAGAACACGCCCTTTACCACCCCCTTTTGATGTGTAGCCAGATGCGTATTCACTGCTGGTTGTGAAAAAATTAGGCATGTAGTCCTTGAAAATAGTGAACACCTCTTTCGCGGCTGTCCCATGATACACTTCTTGGTTATACCCCGCCGCCCGCGCAGCATCATCCACCATCCTCTGCGCCGTCTCCATATCCCCCGCTTCGACGGCGGCGAAATAAGCCTTGTCGTTAGCCTCTACTGACGATATACTTTTTGGATGCCCAACCAATCTTGCGAAATCTGCAACGCCAACTTTTTCACTTCGACCAGTAATCTCGACAGAGGGAAGGGGAGATTTTGTAGTAAAGGCTGCTACCTCACGGCTAGGAAAAACGGCTGTTTCCCGCGACCCCCTAGAACCCTCGTCCGGTGCTGTCACTGCGGTGTCGATTGTCCCAAACCCCCTTCCGAGATTCGCAGAGCGGTCAACAATTTCTGCTCTAAGCTCTGCCATCTTGACTACCAAAAGGCGAATGCTGTCGGAAGCCTCGACAGGAATGGCTACAGGATTATCAGAAAAGGAGGAAAACACGTCCTTCAACACCGCTGGATCGTTGAGCAAAGCATCGGTAGGAAACTGCTGAGAACTGAGGTTATCCACCATATCAACGGGGATAGATCGGACAACCGCTTGGAGAATCTCAGGATTATTGAGAGCCAAAGAGTTCATATGTCCGAGCACCGACCTGCGGACGCTCATCGGGATGCGATCAAATCTCTCAGAGACAAGGGCGTTTCCTTCACCAAAATCGGCAAGATACTTAATATCAACCGCCAAACTGCGAGTCGGGTTTTGTATCGCGAGTGAAGCTGCCACCGACGCGTCCGTGTTCCGGGCGGCGGGCTGGAACCGGATGTCGGGCGAGCGAAGACTGCGTATCACCGCTTCCGTTTCGATGATGTCCTTACTGAACCGCTCACCGAGGACTCGGGTGTTTGATGCGATACTGCGGATGGCTGCAAGGCGATCCTTGAACCATTGCAGAAGTCGTGGATACGTGGCCACTTTCATTGCTTCCGTGATGGTTCCGAACACGCGGGCTTGGACTGCCTGACGAACCATCTCGTACCCGAGTCGGTAGTGGAATGGCGTGTATTTGGGGTTCGTCATGTAGCCGAGCAACTCGGCGCTGTGGTCAACACCTGTGTCATTCGCTATCTCAAACCCTTCGTATGTTGCGTAAGCCTCATACGCCGCCCTCGCAAACCGCTTGCGGGTTTGCGGGTTCGGGTGTTTGAGCATCTCAATGACCATGTCTTTCATCTCCGCCGCGACAGCGTATTGACTGGTGGCACCGATGCGTTTCTGTGCAACGAGGTGGTGTGCGTAGTGGATCACTTCCTCGTTGACTTCGTTGGCGATAAGCTGTTTGGCTTCTGCTTCGGTCAGTTCACTACGATCTGCGATCCGTATCGCAGTGTTGCCTCCAAACACGACAGTTGGATTACCTGCTCCATCGAATGAGAGTTGCGGTTGTGTTTCCGCTCCCATTTCCACTCTGATAGGGACTCCAACGTATGTGGCTCCCCATTGTCCTGCAAAGGACATGAGTTCTGCGTATCGGCCTTCGGTGTCGGAAGGCCAGTTTCCTGTGACGTATTCATTGACTTGGTTGTTAAATTTCTGTTCTGCGGCTGCAAAATCGGGTGCGGGTCTGGCGGCGGGCTGGAACCGGATGTCGGGCGATGCGGCATCCGCCCATCGGTCGGGTGTCAGGCGCGGGCCAGGAGAGATGGGTTCGGCGGATTTGATCTGAGAGGGGTCGAACAGGACGTGAATGTCGGAAGCATATTCCCTAGCTTCTGCGGGGGTCATGTCGTCAAGCATCCCGTCTGGAATGTCGATCACGTCAGTGATGACCGCTCCCGATCTACCCTCTTTCTGAACGTAATACTGAATATCCTCAACATTGAACGTCTCCGCTTTTGTCTTATAGTTTGCGTTGTTCGTGTAAGGGTTCGGGTTTTTGACGAAGAATGATTTCGCCTCTTTTCCATAAATCGCGGCCACCTTCTCAGAGGATGTCGCAAACACGACAGGAATGTTGGGATCATCGACCGTGCTGCCGAGGACTGTCCGTCCGCTGTCGTCGCCGCGATATGCCTTCACATCCCATCCACCCGCCCGCAGCACCTCTTCCCGCATCGCGGAAAGTTCTCCCCACTTCTCGGGATTCTCAGTCTTCCACGCTTCGATCTCCGCAGCGGTCACGCTGTCGCGTCCGCGATAAAGCGACTCCGTGAGTTGGTGGAACCGGGCGACGTTGCGGGCGTCGGAGGTGGGTTGGAAGCGGATGTCCGGTGACGAGTTCGATAGTGTCTCTAGATCGCGGATGTCCTGACGCGCCTTGTCCGTGATGAGGTCGAGGTTCTGCGCCGCTGCCCGGATCGCACCGATGCGCTCGGCGTTCCATGCCCGCGCTTCAGGGTTCTCGAAAGCCGCGACCGCTGCATCCTCGGTGATACCTCCCGAGCGGCGGAGTTGCGCCAGCATACGTACGGTTTCACCGACGATCACGTTGGACGTTTGCATGTCCTTGCCGATCAGTGATTTGATGAGACCGGAGCTTTTCGGTTCCCGTGTGTAAAGCTCCCACGCTTTCACCAGTGTTTCGAGTTGTGCGTCGGACTCCTTCACCACATCCATCAGTGCGGTCGCATTGTGTGCGGCGAAAGCCAAACTCTTCGGGACATTGCTCCCGAACCGATCAAGTTTCCCTGCACGGTTGACAGCGTCCATGTGGAAAGCGTGGATGATCTCTTCCTCAAGGGCGCGAGCCAATGCTTTCTTGGCGGCGAACTCAGAATCTATTGCGGAGCTTTGCTCTCCTGCATTTGCCGGAGAAACACTGATAACGAGTTCACCATCCTGAAATCCTGCGTTGGCGATGTCCGGTTTATCCAGTCTTGCATCTCGGGCGATACGCCATCCGAGTCCTCGGAACGTGGCGTCGTTCCGGTCGAAGAAATCGTTGATAAAATTACGGGTTTCCTCGGCTCGCTGTCCGGGGTTCCAACGTCCGGTGATCCGCTGTCTGATGGTTTCATTGAATTGTTGTTCGGTGGGTATGTTGTCGGAGGGTGCGGGCAACCGCATCACCACGTCGCTCGGAGCAAGCCCGATCCGTGGTGCGGTGATAAGCGTGGTCAGTTCCTTCCTCAACGAGTCCTCCATCTTCTGCGCTTGGGTGCGTCCGGTGAACAGGTCGGCGATGAGGTCGGCGATCACCTGTATCCAGTTCTTCTCGGACTTCGGTGTCATCGCGGACACCTGGTCGCGGAAACGCTGTGACGTGAAGAAGTGGGTTAGGAACTCGGCATTGTCGCCGAGTGCGTATTGCAGGTCATTGTCGAACGTCCCGTTCGCCTTCGCCCGCTTCGTCACGGTGGCGCGGACACGCTCAATGCGAGCGATGATCTTCTGTTGTGCTGGGGTGGGGTTCTTCAGCGATCCCTCGGTGACGGCATGGACGAGTTCGTGCAGCACGGTGTCCACCGCTCCGCGTGGGCCGTTCTTCGCGGTGTTGATATGAACGACACCGTTCGCCCCGACGTAGAAGCCCGCAGCCTCGGTGTTTGGCAGGTTCACGGTGCGGGTGTCCACGTTGCCCGCTCCGGCGTCGAGCAGGAGCTTGGCGAGCGGTGCGTATTGCTTGCCTCCCTTTTTGGCTACGTTCGCGAGGAACGTCGGCAGTCCTTCGGAGAAACCGAACTTGTCGAGTTCAGCGGTGACTGCGGATGACGGGGTGCTGGAGGGGAGGTTGCGGGGGGTGTCGGTTTCCAGTTTTGCGATACGTGTTTCAAGTTCAGCGACAAACTGCCTCGCCCACTTCACACCGTCTCCTGGTATTGCCCAGACGCGGCGTGCGGCCTTGATGTCGTTCTCAATCTCGATTTCCTTCTCGGCCTTCCGGCGTTTGAAAAGCGCGAGCAACTCATCGCGAGTGGGTTTATATTTTTCCGCAATGCCGTAGGGTTCAGCGTCAATCTTATTGGCATCAATGAAGCTGTCCACCATCTCATAGACAGACTGATATTCCTCGTTCCATCCCTGTTGCCAAAGAAGAGTTCTTTCGGCCATGTTGACGGCCTCGGCTTTGGTCTTGCCTTTTCCGATTACTGCGCCTGAACGATCCTCTTTCAGAAGCCATTCTTTTCCGTCTTTTTCAAAACGGGTTTCGAGTTTCGGGTATTGCTTGACAGCACGACTTTCGTTCAAAGCGTCTTTAGATGCCGGAGTGCTGGAGGGGAGGTTGCGGGGGGTGGACGCTGCCTCGTAAGCAGCTTTCACTTTACGCATGTCCACGTCACTCCCTGAGATTGCACCAATTTTCGTGAGTCCAGGAACCCACTTTGCATTGACGCGGTAAAGCTCAAAAGTAGGGGTCTTTCCTGATAGGTAGTCTGCAAGCCCCGCTTTGTTGTGGGCGTTGGCAAAATCCGCACCGAAGGTTTCGGTGATCCATGCCATTGCTGCTTGATCTGCGTCACCTAAAGTTTGTGCAACCTTATCCTGTTCGCTTTTGGCTTTCTCCTTCTTGGCGTTTTCACGCCCCATTTGTTCCCGCTGAAAGATGAGGTTCTGGAGGTCTTTGACCTTGGTTTCCCGCCCTGCGTCGTAAATCTTGAAACGTCCTACAAGGCGGTCATCTACCTTGCCGGAAGCCTTCATGGTTGAAGTGAAAATCCCTGCGGCTTTGAATTTCTCCCGCATGGAGTTAGTCTCCTCGGGAGTCCATTTCGCCCCGAAGCCCGGTTTCGCAACGTATCCGTTCTTGTCGAATACCCAATCGGTGCCGTGACCTGCGGCGATGCCTTCAAGCGCGGTTCCAGAATCTACGGCTTCTCCCCTGCCGCTTCCAGAAGCAGCCTGAGCGGCTCCGACGGGTTTGCTTCCCACTTGTCCCACAGGTAATCCACCATCAGTTGATGGACTTGCGCTTTCAGATCCTCCGACCCTGCGTCGGTAAGAAGTAATTTTTCTACCAGTTCTTTTCTCATACGTTTCTTGTTTATCTACTATGTATTCTTGGTTCAGTTTTTCGGCTATCGAGATCGCTTCCGGGGACATGGTGGACGCATCCACCCACCCTGAAGAGTTTTCAAAATCATCAGGAGTCATCCGTGTCGTATCACCCCTGAGTTCCGCAAGGACGCTATCCGCCTCAAGCTCCCCGCGCATAATCAGCGCGAGTCCGGCGAGGTCGTTCCCCGTGTCCACTCCCCTCGACGCGGCATACCGCTTCACGGCATCGGCGACGACGGGGTTCGCCGCCATCGCCGAGAGCAGGCCACCGGGCATCGCGACGGCGGCGGACACGAGCTTCGCGGTGTCGCGGTCGAGGGGGTAGCCTGGAGGAACGTCGGCTAGGATGTCGGAGATGGTGGGTGGTGTGGTGTCCGTGGGTAAATCTCTGCCTGAGTTAAAATCTATCGGCGGACTACCTGCTTTCTGCCACTCTCCAAATAGTCTGACAAATTTGGCTGCGGGGGGCTCACCCTCCATGACAAAAGACTTGCTGTTGTCATAGCGAGCAATCCACTGCATAAGTGCGAATTGACTCGGGGCTTCTGCACCTTTCTCGACTTCTTCAATGATGTTTTGGGGTGTCAGAGTTACGCTAGTTTCCTTAGAACGACCCTGCGTTTCTGCGATAACAGTCACCCCCGGAATCACCGGGCTGAGTCCTTCCAACGGGATCTGCTTTGTCGCGGGTGCTGCCTGTGCTGCGGGCGCAGGAGCCGCTGAGTCCTTGACCGCCTGAATGATCGCTGTCTCGTAAGCGTTGAGAGTCTTTCCTTCCTTCGTGACTCCGAAGTGGTTTGCCATCGCGTCCACGAAGGCGTTGAATCCTGCCTTCGACTTCGGCACTTTCTTGCCCTCGATCTCGGACATGATCGCCGCACGGATGTCTGCATTACGGGGGCCGATAAAATTATTTACGTTGCGTGACTGGATGATCGTCTGCGTAGCGCCTTCGGAGAGTTTGGGGCGGGGCGTGGTTGGGGGCGTTTGAGTTTCCCTCATCATTTTGACGACACGGATGTCCGACCGCCCAGCAGCTTCCAACACTCTATCTGAGGCACCCATGTCTCCTCTATTCATTGCCACTGGTGGACGTGTGGCCTCCAACACCCCCATCACGTAGTTTGGATGCTTCTTGCCGAACTCTGCAAGAGCAACCTCATCCTCGGGTGTGCGCTTCTCGTTCTTTTTCGCCAAGGTCGCAATCTCTTTCCGAGTCTGGATGTCCGTTGGAATGTCACTATTCGGATCGGACTTCACCACCTCCACAACAGGAACGTCCTCCGCCTCGGCAATCGTAACGATGTCCTCTGGGTCTGCGGATGGCCTGACTTCCTGCTTCCCGTCGGTGAACTTCATCGACCGGATGCGGGCGGCGTTCGCCTCGGTGAGCATGATGTTCTCAATGTTACTGAGCAATGCCGTGAGCCGCTGCTTCCCGGCTTCGAGGACTCCCATGTTATCTGCATCGGATTCGGCGGCGAGGCGGCGGTCGATGGCGTCGAGCTTGTCCACGGTGGCGTCACGCATGGACGACAGGCTCCGCTTGCGCGGGGGCATGGTGAAGCCGGGGAGTGTGTCTGCGGTTTCGACCGAAGCGAGATCCCCACCAAAGTCGGGGTATCCGTTCGGGCGGGTATTCGGGCTGTCGAAGCGCATCCGGTAACGCTGGCCGTCGGCTTGCTCGTAGAGGGGTTCGCCTGCGGCGTTCGTCCCGACCTTGGTGTCTTCCTCGGGGGTGACTTTTGTGAACAGGTTGCGGCGATGCTTGGAGACGAGAGCGTTGTATTCCTTCCGCTCGGCGGCGGTGAAGGTGGCACCCTTCACACCATTCTCCTTCTGCCCTTTCTTGAGCATCAGTTCGTCGAGGCGGTCAAGCTCTACCTGATCCTCTGGGGTCGCCCCCGTATCGGCAACGGAGACGACCTGTCCTTCAGGTAGCGAGTCTGTCGGGCTGGGAGATGAGGTGAGTTCCGCTCTTGCGGCTTCGACTTGAGCGGCTTCGCGCTGATCCGCGCTCAGACCTTGTCCGGCAAATTTTCCGACTTGACGGGCGTATGCTTCCGCGCCTCCGGGTTCAGTGAGAAGCGAACGCATGTCTGCGGTCATCTCGGGCAGACCCGTTTCATCCGGTTCCACGAGTTCCACAAACTCCGTCTCCACGGTCTCCCGTGTCGCAGGCTGGTAGGTGTCACCTTGCAGCGTGTAGCCGGGGACAAACACGAAGCCCGCCGCTTCTGCCGTTGCACGGGGTATGGGCTGGCGGTTTGCCATCGCATCCTCGACGGTCTCCCGTGTGGCTACTCGATCACTTCCTCGGACGGGTTCGGCGACTCCATCTCCAACCACATCTGCTTCCGGCGTTCCCTCAACCACAGGCGCTCCTTCAGGAGCCATGCCTGCATCGACTGGTGCCTCGACAGTCCCTTCTGCTGCATCAGCTTCAGGAATGTTTTCTTGGGTGGGAGCGAGTTCCTCGGTTCCGAGTCTGTCGGGTGTCTGCGTGAGTTCCTCGGTGCGGGATCGGGTGGCGTTGTCATTGAGTGTGTCGATCTTCGTCTGGATCGCGAGCTTCGCCTCTGGGGTCTTCGCGGCTTTCAGGTCGCTCTCAAGCTGCTGCCGCTGGGGGATCAAGCTGCGCTGCTGGAATGCGTAATTGCGGAACACCTGTGCGGTCTGCGGGGCTGTGGCTTCGAGCTTCCCTGCCATCTCAAGCAGACGCTCTCTGCGGATGTCGGCTTCGACTCGTGGCGACGGGGTAGAGCGATCCTTGATCGCCGTGCCTACGCCCGCGATGGTGCCGCCCATGACTCCTCCGAGGCTGGCTGCATACATCGCCTGCTTCGCGGCGTCCGCGATGCTGATGCGGTCGCCCGTGGCCATGGCTTCGTTGAAATACTGCATGAACGTGTCGAGTCCTTCCTCCGCGCCTTCCTGCGCGGCACCGAGCAGCGTGGGTGACTTGAACAGCGGGGTGACGCCCTGCTTCACGAACTGGGCGATCATGGTGTTCGCATCCGCCGCACCGAACCCGGACACGTCTTTCTTGAGGCGTCCGGCGATGCGGGCATACTGCCCGTTGGTGAGTCCCTTCCGAAGCACCATCTCCATACCGGGGGCACCGAGTCCCATAAACCCGCCCATCACTACTGCGGTGATCGTGCCAGCCGCAAGCCCATGGGTCATGGCAATCTCCTTCACCTCCTCGGGCGAATACTTCGCGGTGCCGTCGGGGTTCGTTTGGTTCGCAAGGGCGGTGGAGAGGCTGGCGTAGGTGGATAGCCCAGAGCGGTTGAACGCGGTCGCCATCGACGTAGCGTATGCCGTCCCCGTGGCGATCTTGTTCACGATGTCGCGTCCTGCCATGCTCACGACCTCATCGACGGTCTCGCGTCCGGTGACTTGCAGTCCTGCGGACTTGATGCCTGAGCGGGCGGACGAGCGCACCCACGCTCCTACAAGGGAGCGGGTCTCGGTGGTCAGGGCTGATCGGAAAAGAGACTTCACGGCTGCGCCTGCGGTGGCACGCGCTGCGGTCGTAGCTGCCATTGACGCACCCCGAGTCAGGAACGAAGCTCCGAGGTCAACCGCGACGGGTGCCACGAGGCGTGAGAGATCGTAGCCCACGCCCAGTTGCTTGCCGAACAGGTCGGCGACTGCTCTGCGATTGGCGTCCTCGATCTGCGCCCCTTGCATCGCCCTGATCGCAAACCCGTCGGGGTCGGCTCCGGTGGCGAGGGCAACGAATGGCATGACGGCCTCGCCGAGAGACGAGCGGATTCCCGAAAGGTATGACTCCGTAGTTGAGTATTTCCCCATGCCTATCCAGTCTTTCACGATCTGGGAGTCTTTTTTCCCTGCTGCACGCTGAGAGTCCATGTATGCGACGAACTCGTCGCCACCCTGCGGATTGTCAGAAATCGTGCGGATTATATCTGACGCAGAGGACTCAACGGCGTATTCACGCTGCGCCTGGATGTGGGGTCGCTGTGCGGCGGGGACTGCGTCAAGAGCCTTCTCGAACGCCGTGTCATTGAGCATCAGGTTCAGCGGGGCGACGACCTGCCCAGTGGATAGGGTGCGAAGTGCGGCGGACGGGTTCTCCTCGTCGATCTCCGGCATCGCGTTCATGTTATTGAAGTCGTCCGCGAGGGTGAGAAGCTCGGCGTCGGATTTCCCTTTCGCCTGTTCGCCCATCGCACGCCGGAGGTTGAACACCCCATACTCCTGTGCGTAGCTGTTACCGCGCTCACGGGAGTTTGCAATCTTCCCAAGTTCATCGAACACGCGCTCGGAGCCTGCGGTGCGGGCGAGGGTGTCGAGTGTGGACATCGCCTCACCGTGACGCTCAATCTCGACTGCCGACTTCCCGTAGCCATCGGGGCGGGTGAGCTTCGCACGAATCGCGGGGATCAGGCTGGGATCAGTGTTATGGAGCTTTAGGGCTTTCCCAAGCGCGGGTTCATCGACCGTGCCGTCTTCGTTCACGAAGTCCAAGAGTGCGTCGTTGATCTCCACGGTGGGCGCACCCTCGGGGTCTTCGGGTGGCACGATGGCTGCAAGGCTGCGTCCCTCCTTCACGTCCTTGCGGGTGGCGCGGGAAAGGAGTTCCGGTGTGGCAAGCTGGCGGAGGTCGGCTTCCGCCGCTGCGAGTTCCTCCGGCGTGCCGCGTCCTTCGTCCGCGAGTTGCCTGCGGGCTTTCAGGTTCGCTGCTGCCGTGCGGAGGGGGTCGTCGTCCTGTGTCTCAGAGGAGTAGGCGTAATTGAGAATGGAGTCGAGCGGCAGTTCATCGCTCTTCGGGCGAGCGAGGACATCGCTCACGAGAGGTTCGGCATCGGGAGTGGGGGACACATAGTCCCCCGCTTCGACCGCAAGTCCCGCGAGCTTGGCGTCGAGCTTCTGGACGAGGGTGTCGCTGTAACGGCCTTGCGCCAGCGTCTCCTGCTTCACGTAGTCAGAGTATCCTCGATACTTCTGAAGTGGCTCCTTGATCGTAGCTTGGTTCTGTTCCAGCCAATCGGGGAACGCGAGTAAGGAAGGGGCGGAGGTTGCTGCCTCGTCGCCGTCCGGCAGAGCGGATGCGGTTTCTTCAGGTGTCATGTGTGGGTGGAGATTGCTGTTATTTAGCGGCGGTGTCAAGAGGGTTTGTGAGAACAGCAAGATTTGAACTTGCACCCTCCGGTGAACCGGAGACGCTACCCGAGGCGGTATTCATTTCCGCTTACGCCATGTTCTCATTTATCGCCGGATTCTTTCCGCATGATTTCCTCCATCTCGGCGAAGTCCATCTCCTGCTGGATGCGCCATTGCTGCCGCTGGAGCCAGCCGAGGATAAAGATACAGTCGATGTTGAGTTCGTCGCATAGCTGATCCATGCGCTTCTCCATCTCGCGTGAGAACACCTCCTGCTGTTCGTCGTCGCTCATAGCGAGAAGCGGACTGCGGCAACTTCCCGCGATGTGGTTTTGGATAGCTTCTTCGCGATGTCCCTGTCCGTTAGACCGGGGTGGCGACCGATGGCGGCAATGATGCGCGTAACCTTCTCGGCGGGGATGTCGTCTATCGACACAGTGAGTGGTGCGGGGGATTGCGAGTCGGCGAGACGGAAGCAGGTGACTTTCACAGCCATCCTCCGCTTCTCATCCCAAATCGGAAAATCTTGTTTCTCAATGTCCCCTGACGCGATGCCGGGTTTCAAGATGTCGGCCACCTTGTCGGGGGCGCATTGCAGGCTTTCGGCAACCTGGTCGCGTGTCTCCCATCCGGGCGGGATGGTGAAACGCTTGTGGTTGATCTCATTCACGGTTTTGATCCAGTTTGTTTTCATGGTGTTGGTGTGTTCGGTTGTGGTGAAAGTAGAGTCCCCTAATCCGCAGCGTCCTGCGTGTTCATACGTTGGTTCGTAATGAGTCCATTGTGAAGAGGGATTGTCGGGGTAGGTGTGTTAATCCAGATAGATCGGTGCTGTGACCGTGCGGCCACGTTTCTTGTCCATCAGGAAGAAGGTCTGCGACGGCGGCTCGAAGCCCGCCTTGATCGCGATGGCGTAGGCGCTATGCCCGATAAGTGATGCGTTCGATACCCACTTCGGGTTCTGCTGCGACTGGTGCCAGTGGCCGAACACGTCAAGGTCGGCCTTGATTGCCCTGTTCCATTGGGCGATAGCTTTCTCGACGGGGATGGTGAGTCCGCCCACGCCTCCCTGATACCGCAAGTCGTCGCCGTGGTGGAACCTGACGATGCGCCCGTCCACTTCAAGGTAGTTGTGGTAGCTGTCCGAGATGCGCCACTCATGTTGGGGAAACTGCTTGCGGAGGATGTGATAGAGCATCCACTCGTAGCTGTTCTTTGCACCTGTGGAGTGTCGAGACTTAAAAGTGTTTCGGCCATGATTTCCATACGAGCACGGAATAATAATTCGCTCGAAGTGCTTCTCCAGCAACACGAGGCCGGAAGCGATCTCGTCCTGAAGCCAGAGGACGGTCTCTGTGGGTGACAGCCCGTTCGTCTCACGAAGCTCCTCGTGGATGTAGCCAGTCATCATGTCGCCGAGCATCGCAAGGACGAGCGTGTCAATCTTCGTTCCCGCACGCTGGATCTCAGTGAGGCGCACAACCTTCTGAAAGAACTGCCTCACTCGGTCTTGGGCGATGGTGAGATCGTAGGCGTTGAGGTTATTCACATTTTTCGGATCGACGGTTTCCTCAACGTGCCAGTCCGAAGCGATGGCAAAAGCAACCGCGCTCCCCGACGCCCCGGTCTTGATGCTCGGGATCTCGCTGATGACGGGGGTGGATGCTCCAAGCAACAGGGCGACCTCGACTTGTTTCTCCTGCTCCTCAATGATGCTGAGAAGGCGCTTCATCTCCTTGTCCTTCTCGCCTAGTGTTCGCGCATGGCGACGTGTGGCAACTTCGTGAACGGTTTTACTCCAGTCTTGTTTCATGGCTTTTTAGTGTTTGTAAGTTTCGTGTGCAGCTTTTCCCAACTCGGAAAAAAGACCTCCTCCATGCACCTCACCACCGCTTCTTCTTGGAAGCCCGTGCAGTAGGATACGCCGGAGATGGACAACGCGGCGTGCATAAGTTCGTGGCGCAACGTCGTGCGAAGTGTCGAGTCTTTCTCAAGAGCGCGGTGGGAGATCGTAATAGCCTTGGTGTCGTGGTTGTATTGCCCCCAGTCTTCAAGAGACGTGGACACGTCAAGGCGTATCCGCTGGCCTCCCACGATCACCGATTTTGGCAAATTCGCTCTCACGTTCGTCATCTGTTAGCGGGTTTTACGGCGGGGTCAAGGCTTTTTTCCCCGTGGAACAGCCATTCGTTCTCGGTTCCTGGCTCCAGCACGGCGTCCGTTGTGTGCCACCAGTCTCGGCATACCGCGCACACGGTCAGGTAATCCACTGCTCGCGACCCGTCCCGTGCCGACGACTTCACGATCACGGGATACCCTAGGTCTTCCTTCTCGGTAAGCGTGTGACCACACGTCGCCGTTATCATGGTGTCGCAGAGTTAATGACATCCTGAACCGTGACCCACTCCGACTCGGCTCCGACGGGGATGTCCACAGGGAAAAAGTGTTCAAGCTCCCCGGCGATCACCTCGCGGTCGAGGGAGTCGCAGCCGAGGTCTTCGGCGAGCTTCATCTCGGGGGTCAGATCGTCTGGGTCGAACTCAAGACGGTCGGAGAGAATCTCAATCACTTTTTCAGTCTGCGTCATATCAGTCGTGGTCAGTGTGGTTTCCGCATCCGGTGTGCGGGGTCAGTGCGGACTCGGGGTAAGTGACGCATCTGCCGTCGGCGAACCGGACAGCCCATGTGGCCTTCAGGTAATTCTTGCTCACGGCCACGGCTTGTTCTCCGTTCGCGAGGACAGTGTCGCCGGGACGAATAGGTGAGCGCGGCAAGTTGCGCTGGTAAGCGGTGTAATCTCCGATGCGATGACGCGATCCTTTGTGGGACATACCTGTGACGATGAGAAGGCGTGGCGGTAATGCAAGGACAAAATCGCGGATTGACAAAAAATGTTCTAGGGGGTATCCGTCGCTCACCATGAACAGAAAGAAAGTCCGCAGCCTGATTGAAGATGTCATTGAGAAACCCGAGTCAGGGGTCACACCCGCTCCCGAGGTCGTCACACCTACGCCCGAACCAGTGGTTCTCGGCTCCCCTGATGCCGCGTTCGCATCCTGGACACGCACTCGGCAGTGGGAGCAGAACACCACGCTTCGCGGCATCAATCCCCAGCGTCTCCATGCTGTGATGCAGTCCCGCGTTGAAGCCGCGTTCCGTGCGGGCTATGCTGCGGGTGTTGGGGATACGATTTGACACGACATCGAAATTGTAATAACGCTTTCTCAACAACACCCCCGACGCCTCTCACTGAAGCGCACCAACGGGGGTTCCTTTTTTGGGGTGGCCCGATCTCGACTGCGATAATTTGGGGCTTTCGCGGTGCAGTTCTCGACTTCCCTGATTTGGGGCTTTCGCGCTGCGGGGGTTTCGCGATCACGGGAAACAGCGCTGCGGGGGTTTCGCGATCACGGGAAACGGCGCTGCGGGGGTTTCGCGATCACGGGAAACGGCGCTTTCGGGATTCAGAAAATAGCGAAAATTTTTTGTAGGGGGGCATATATACAGTTCCCGCCCGCGAAAAAACCGCGCCGGGGGTAGCAGCCCGCCCGCTCGCCGCGTCCAGGTCTCCGGCCTCCCAGCTCCGCCGCGTCCAGGTCTCCGGCCTCCCAGCTCCGCCGCGCCCGTGTGGCCAGGTGTCCACCCCCTGCATCTTGTGGCCTGCCGTCCCGGCTACCTTAGCCCGCTGAACCCCCCACCTCCTGCCGCGCCCGCTATCCTTTACGGAATAAGGGATTCCGCCCCCTAGCTTGTGACAATAAGCATAATACCAAGCGGGGAACTTACGCTTAGAGCGTTAACGAGTTACGCAAATCCCGCCCCGTTTCAGTCCTGGATCACCGCTTTCTCGGTGCGCGGAGGCGGGAACTGGGGGGAAACTTAGCCTTGGCTAAGATTCTTAGCCGGGGGCGGGATTCATACTTGAGACTGATTCTCATTAGCAACACTGCCGAGGCGACATGTAAATCGCGAATCCCTATTCACGAATCCCGATTCACGACATAATTGTCGTATGTTCTCCGGCAACGGTGCTCGGTGCTCGGTGCTCGGTGCTCGGTGCTCGGTGCT
>Ga0208855_1000063_pt1 | contig 34913 bp, 72 predicted proteins | sample LakMenEpi17May12_FD_150708 | JGI IMG/M metagenome (GOLD analysis project Ga0208855, IMG submission 150708) | Freshwater microbial communities from Lake Mendota, WI - 17MAY2012 deep hole epilimnion (SPAdes) | ecosystem: Environmental > Aquatic > Freshwater > Lentic | place: Lake Mendota, Madison...
ACCAAAAGAAAATTAAAATGGAAAAAACACAAAGAGAATTGACCTACAACGAATGGGTTAAGGAGTACAAAGTAAGTTCAAGTTATGTGGAACCGACAAAATACTATCAAGGAAATCAAGGTAGTGGATTTGAACCTATGGTAATGGAAACCAAACTACAAAGATTTTTTAGGTTGTTGGGATTTTAAAGATTGTAAATTTATTCAGACCCTTCACGAAAGTGAGGGGTTTTTTTATGTTCATACTTTTCGTCCCGGGAGAATACAGGGATGTATAAAACTGGAAAGGAAAATAAATGTTGGGGAATGTGTTGTATATTAAATGGGTTGTGTTATATTTGGGTATTGATTCACCAAAACAAAATCATTATGTCAAATCTACAAGTTACCAAGTACATGTTAGGAATGATTGGAAGTTCCGTAGGAATGATTTCACATCTGTTCTTAATGATTGAAACATCGGAAGTAATTCATTTCGTTTGTTTCTTATTATGGTTTGTTATTTTAAGTTGTTGTTATTTTATGTTAGGTAGGGGATTAAAAAGATTTTAGATTTGTTTCATTCGTTGATAATTCGAAACCCTCGGACTTTTAGTTCGGGGGTTTTTTGTTTCCCGTCAGTTCTGTTCTTGGGGACGGACGAGATTGTATAAAACTGGAAATGAAATTTATATTTGTTATATAATGGTTAATGTATTATATTTGTAAACACAAACACCAAAACAATGAAACCATTTTCAAAAACTTACCACACAGACAAAGTGACCATTACCATTAGAATTAAAAGAAACGAATTTTGTTCAATGGGTTGTCGTTTAACTATCAAAGATAATAGTAGATGTTATCATAACCGACTTGTTTATGATTGGTTCTATAACGATAAAGATATGTTTAGAAAATATACGAGGAAGATGATTGAAATCAAACTAATCCCAAGAAAAATAGTTGATAGTATCGTGGAAGATATTAAACTTAATTTAATGTTTGAAAGGGTTATTGTGTATCAACCGATTAAAACAAAAATGTTATGGGATTAGAATAAAGACACTTTGGTGAGTGGAAAATCGGGATAGAGAAATCTATCCCTTTTTTTATGTTCATACTTTTTTTGTCCGTGAAGGTAATATCGTATAAAACTGGAAATGAAATTTAATTTGAAATAAAACAAATAAAGTATTATATTTGTTTATCATTAAAACCAAAGTAAAATGAAAAATGTATTTGACAAAATGTTTAAGGTAGGTATCTTTTTATTTTTTAGTTCTACTCTACTCTTGTTTCTTGGATTTTGTATGGACGATGGAAGTATTCAACTTGATAGTAGTTTCAATTGGATTGGTCATTTATGGACTATTGTATTTTTATTTAGTGTGTTATTAATCTTAATTGGTTCACCCGTCAAAGAGAAAAAGTAAATCCCCCTTATAAATTATAACCTCAACGAAAGTTGGGGTTTTTTTATGTCTATACTTTTTTCGTCCCGGGGAATACAGGATTGTATAAAACTGGAAATGAAAATATATTTTGTTGTATTAAGATTATTGTTGTATATTTGTATCCACTAAACCAAATAAAATGAAAAAGATTTTTAGTTTACTTACAATTATTGTTTTCTTATCATCTTGTGGTGTTAACCATTATTACACAAGTCACAGACCGAAGACACCTCATTGTGTTGTTGGTAAAGTGAATTTGTGGAGAAGGTAAAAGATTTGTTGTGTCCCCCAAACCCTCATCGTTAATTCGGTGGGGGTTTTTTTTGTCATACACATTTCTTCCCGGGAGAATACGGGAATGTATAAAACTGGAAATGAAATTTATATTTGTATATTAAAATTATATTCGTATATTTGATTATTCATTTACACCAAAAGAAAAAACTATGAACACGATTATCGAAATGATTACAAGTCAAGACAACTTATTAGAAAGTACCCTCGTTGTATTTTGGATGTTATGTGTTGTCTTATTCTTCACAACATTAGTTTACGGAATTGGTTGGAGTCTCATTAGAAAAAGAGTTAGAGGATAACCACAGAAAAAGTTTACAAAAACCTCGGACGAAAGTTCGGGGTTTTTTTTGTCATACAGGTTCCCGTCACCGGAAGAATACAGGGATGTATAAAACTGGAAATGAAAATAAATTTGGAACAATTGATTTTTATTAAAATAATAGTCGTATATTTGTCCTATCACTAAAACCAAATAAAATGATTGTAGAAAAACAAACCAAGTCAATGGTAGAAATTGACTTAACGGGAGAACAAGGAAATGTTTTCAACCTTATCGGTACGGGTATGAAATATTGTCGTCAGTTAGGATTAAATCAAAAAGATTTTTTTAACGAAATGACAAAAGGGGATTATGAAAATTCGGTAAAAGTGTTTGATGAACACTTCGGACACTTTGTAAAACTACTTCGTTAAAATTATGGAACTCATCGAGAAATGTATTTTGGTTGTTACATTTATGACAATCATTATTGTAACAATGTCCTATGTAATTTTTCTTTATTACATTTTGACAAAAGACAAACAAAAGATTAAGTGGGGGTAAAGGTACTTTGGTGAGTGAAAAAGAAATTGGGAATCAGAAATGGTTCCCTTTTTTTTGTCCCGTCGGTTCTGTTCTTGGAGGAACCTAACTTTGTATAAAACTGGAAACGTTAATATTGTGACAATTTTATTTGTTATACACAATAAATACCCTTACCTTTGTGACAACAAAAAAAGAAAGAGATGTCATACAAGGTAAAGATTCACGATAACGACGTAATACATGTCAGAGATATTCCGACGTATTACCGAGACATTAAAAAATTAAACGACCTATGTTGTGAAGTTGAAACATTAGAAGAGAAGTTAGACGAGGATTCAATGTTCAATTTAACATACGATTGGTTGGTTAGTAGATTACTTGATTTGTATATGGAAGAGTTTGGGGGAGAATGGGAAAATTTAAATGTTGTGTTTTTAGAAAACGATAAAGAAGATAACGAAGAGGAAATTCTATCCGTCGGTATTGAACATATTTAAGATACTTTGGTGAGTGAAAACGAATTAGGGTGTGTCGAAAGACCACCCTTTTTCTATTTCTACCAGTTGCGCTGTACTGTACTGTTCGATCATGATCCGGCGCTGTGGTATAAAACTGGAAATGAAAATAATGTTTTGAGTATTACAGATTATTGATTATATTTGTATTCACTTAAACCAAAAGAAAAATGAACACGTTAGAACAAAAAGAAGAATTACTTAAATGTTGTTTTTGTAAACAAGACATTGAAGTAAATGAGTATGGTTGGAAGTACGGACATAATCCATCTCCCTTGATGAATGGGGACGACGACAGATGTTGTGACAAATGTAACGAAAACAAAGTAATGTCTTTCCGACTTTTCCAACTCGGAATTATGTTACCAAAAAGAAAATAAACTTTTAACACCTCGATTTAAAACCTCAACGAAAGTTGGGGTTTTTTTATGTTCGTACTTTTCGTCCCAGATCCAGTACAGGGAAGTATAAAACTGGAAACACCAGTGTTCCAAATATTCCTTTTCCAGTTTTATATAATATAAAAATTGTTTTGTGAAAACCTTAACAAAATTTATTTTGTTTTATTAAATTAATAGTCGTATATTTGATTATTCAATTACACCAAAAAACAATTTTATGAAAGAAATCTTTAAAGAGTTGTACAAAGTTCACAAAGAAGAACCCCGAGAACTATGGGAAGGAGTAGTCCTTTTAATTACTATTTTCGGATTATTCTGTTTCTTATTAATTATTTTTCACTAACACCAAAAAAAAAACAAAATGAAAAAAGGTATCTTTATCAATGTTGAAACAAAAACAATTGAGTGGGTTGAAGTCGGAGACCATTACACCGACATTCAAAAAGTTATCGGTTGTGAAACCTTCACAACAACTGAATACAACGACGACACTATTATTTATTCGGACGACAACGGATATAGTAATTCCGAAAACTTTTTTAGAATTAAAGGTGGATATTACGAAGACCCAATTCCCGGAAATGGTTTAATTTTATCGGACGACCTCGAAACGGGAGAAGAAAGTGTTGATTGTCGGTTATCTTTGGACTATGTCAAAGAAAGAGTTGAGTTTTTAGACAATTTCCAAGTAACAATCTTATCGAGATTCAATTTAATTGGACAATAGTAATACACGAGAATATTACCGAAAGGGGTAGGACGAAAGTCTTACCCTTTTTTTATGTCATACATTTTCCCCGTGAAGACTGGTGATATATAAAACTGGAAATAAAAATATTTTTGTGTTATACTTTAATATTCGAATAATTGTCATACATTTGTTCATACTAAACACACATCAAAAATGAAACAAAAAAGAATTTTACTATCGAAGTACATTACTATCGATTGGTATTACGAAGGAGTATTCTTCGGGGTCGGAAAGATTGATAACTCTATTGGACTTATCATTCCATTTCTTATTATCGAATTTCATATTCCTAAAAAACGTAAACCAAACGAATTATAATGTTTAATCAAGTACAACAACAAGAAAGTTTAAGACTACTCAACAAACGAGTTAGACTTATTAAAATGAACGACCCGAACCCTATTGAAAGTGGAACGGAAGGAACAATTTACAACATTGGGTTTGACATTCTCAATGTGAAGTGGGACAACGGAAGAACTCTCGGACTTGTAATCGGAGAAGATGAATACGAAGTTCTAAATTAAGAGAGTTTTGGTGGTTAGTGAGTATAGACCTCGAACGAAAGTTCGGGGTTTTTTTATGTCTGTACTTTCTTGGAAACTCCAGGGAAATATAAAACTGGAAATACCAGTGTTCGTGGAATTCCTTTTCCAGTTTTATATTATTTTAAAAAATATATCACAAAAAAAGTGTGATTTATTGGAGTATTATGTTTATATTTGTATTAGTTATTATTCACCAAAAATCAAATAACAATGGGACAATTCAGTTGGATTACACAAGACACGGGGAGGTCAATCTCCTCAATCACACCTTTTCAAGTCACGATGACTGACAACAAAGGAAACAAGTGGACGGAAAACGATTACGAGGGTTACGGAGAATTTGGAGGTAAGGATTACTTCTCCCTACTATCCGAGATGAACGGAGGTGGGGGAGACCGAAATCACGGGATTGATTTAACCTTCAACGGACAACCACACATTTCACCGAACTTGAACGAAGACCCGACTATCGAATGGGTGGACGAAGAACCTGACACTTGTGAAAGACAAGGTTGGGTCGAGTACGATGAAGATGGTGACGAACTTCCCGATGAAGACGAGGAGGAAGAAGAAGACGAAGACGAATAGTCCCGTATTACACATTAGAGAAGACCACTCCGAAAGGGGTGGTTTTTTTGTGACCACACATTTCACACACCAATTTCCGGAGGAAGGTAATACATATAAAACTGGAAATACTGGTATGGGGTGGACTTCCCTTTCCAGTTTTGTTTGTTGTAATACTTGGTGGTCAATTCTGGAAAGAAAAATAAATTTGTATGGTATGGATATTATGTTTATATTTGTGGAGTTCAAATTTATTCACTTAAACCAAAAGAAAAATGAACACGATTAAAGAAGTGGTTGAAAAACACCAACAACAAGTAATGGACTCCTTTCCATCAGTTTACACAAAAGGAGATGTTCAACATTTACTCGGAGAAATGTTATTAGAGTTGGAGAAACTTGAAAGTCAAACAAAGAAATTTGAGTTTGACCTTGAAGAATTTAGAGAGGACTTAATTGACAAGGTCGAAAGAATTGTCGAGAACTATGACATCGAGGACGAAGTTGAACTTGAAATGAGTGGACGGGAAATTCAAGTAACCTTCGACAAGAGTAGTTTGAAAGACGAAATTCGAGAAGAGATTGGTGAGTTCTTTGATATGTCCAACCTTCACAAGTTGGTCACTTCGGAGGATTATATGAATTAGACGGATTGGGGAAGTCGAAAGATTTCCCCTTTTTGTATTACACATTACCGAATAAAACTGGAAATATTATATGGGGGTGGAATTCCTTTTCCAGTTTTGTTTGTTGTAATACACAATGAACCCGACTCAAAAACTTTCCAGTTTTGTTTTAGGTATTACATTGGGGACAATTCTGGAAAGAAAAATAAATAAAAAATATATTATACCTTTTGTATTTTATATCAAATAAATTACTATCTTTGATTATTAATTCACATAAACCAATAAAGTAATGATTAACACATTAGTAAAACCCGAAATTTTAGTAGACAATGAAGGATTTAAGGATTTATTCCTTGACATTGAAAATCGTTCAAAAATTCCTTTCGTTTATGTTATCCGTAAAAGTGATAACCCAAATGAATTGGTATTGAAGTCCAAAGTTGATGGAAGTAAAAATCCATATTGGAAGGAAGTTAGTAAGGAAGTGATGAATTGTTTTAGACCTGTTATTAACTACAAAGATAGAGTTGAAAATGAGTTGAAAAAAGAAGGTAAGGAAATTACCGACTATCAACAAGGAGAATTGAAAGGTAAAGAACATATTTCAAAATGTTTATTAACCGACAAGGAAACCAAAACAAAAACTTATGTAATGTTAGAGTATTTTGTTGAAAGTCCTATCAAGTCAAAAACTACTTACTTTCACAACGGAAACGAGTTAGACAAAAAGTTTTTAGAGAAGTGGATTAAGTTCACGGAAACTAATTACGATAATCAAGGTACGGACAAACCTATTCGACCAATTACATTGGACATTTCAAATGTCTTACAAGTGAATGTAGATGGAGTGATTTACAAAAGAGGTTAAGAAAAACGGAGAACGAAAGTTCTCCTTTTTTTTGTATTACATATAACCGAATAAAACTGGAAATGAAATTTAATTTGTTATATTATCGAAGTTGTGTTATATTTGTATTCACTAAAACAAAACCAAATGGAAAAGATTAACATTAAACAATTGATTGACGACCTACAAAAATTATTAGACAAAGGAGAAACGACACTAAAATTCGAAGGTACAATTTTATGTATCGAACAAGACGGAAGTTGTAATTGTGTACGGAGTACTGAACCACAAATGTAAACTAATATGGAAAATTTAAAGTCGGGAGACAAGGTATTACACGAGGGTATTGTGAGAACAATATCGGGAGTGTATGAAAGAAATTATGTAAGTCTGTGTTTAATTGACACGGAAGGAAACGAGTATGAAGATGTCGAAGAAGACTATCAAACCCCCGTTACCGAATTACGTCCTGTTGAATAAAACTGGAAATAAAATTATTTTGTTTTATAACGAATAAAGTATTATATTTGTATTCACTAAAACCAAAGTAAAATGAAAAAGTATGAATTAAAAGTTGAACACGACAACGACCCGATGAACCCCCGAACCGATTGGGATAACATTACCACAATGATTTGTGTTGGTAAGTATTCTTATTTAGGTGACAAACACAATTACAAGTCAAGTGACTTTGATAGTTGGGAAGAATTGAAAGAACAAATTGAAAGTGATTATAAAGTTTTATCCATTAAACCTTTGTATGTGTACGACCATTCGGGTATTACAATTAGTACAAGTTCGTTCAGTTGTCAATGGGATACAAGTAGAATTGGTTGGGTAATCATTCACGAAAAACAATTGAATTCAATGTGTGGTGAAGACTTTGAAAGAGGTGAAGAAAAATTGAGTTTAATTCTTGACGGAGAAGTTAAGACTTACGATGAATACTTAACGGGAGAAGTTTATAAGTTTGAAGTATATGAAATTGAAACTTGTGACAAAGGACACGAACACAAAGTATTACTCGAAAGTTGTGGAAGTTATTATAACGAAGGTGATTGTAGAGACGAAGGTGAGTCCGTAATACAAAGTTATTTAGAAAGAGAATTGGTGAGTGGATAGTGATAAAGGTGGACGAAAGTTCACCTTTTTTTTGTGTTACATATAATTGAATAAAACTGGAAAACCCAACACAAAAACATTTCCAGTTTTATATTATGTATTACTTATCAGACAATTCTGGAATCAAAAATAAATTTTGTTTTATTAATTTAATAGTTGTATATTTGTTTATCATTTCACTAAAACAAAATCAAATGAGAAATCTATTCACAAGGGAATGTTTTAACATTCAAGTATTCACACAAGACGAAAAAATTCGTGTGTACATTAATTCAGACTATTCGGGTTCGAATAGAAAAAGTCAGTTGTATGTAAACGAGGAAAGGTTACAACAAGAAGTTGAATCTTTTTGGAAAGATACAAAGACAAAGAAGTTAAATCAAATGTTAGTATCGTTCGACGAAATTGATTGGTACGATGACGAAGTTGATGTTTACGAAACCCCAAGTGTTTCAATGAAACGAGGTGATAGAAAATCAAAAGTTAGTCACCATAGACACGGGAGTGTTCCAAAGGAGTGGGGAGTTGATTTGAGAATGTTATTCGAGAAGACAACGAAGAAACCTATTTTGGATACCATCAAACCTATTACCGATAAATTCCTATCAACAAAAGATATGAAGGTGTTGGAGAAGGGAATGACACAAGTCCTTCAAGGTAAGACAACACGATATACATTCGAATTACAAAACGAATACCAACATTAAAATTAAGGGGGGACGAAAGTCCTCCTTTTTTTTGTATTACATACAATCGAATAAAACTGGAATCAAAAATAAATTTGAAAATAAATTAGATTGGTATTGGATATCAATTGGATTGTAGTATATTTGTTATAGTTATTCACCTAAAAAAATTATTATGTCAAATTCAGATTACAAAGACAGAGAAATCGAATTCAGTTTTGATGATGTCGAAAGAGAAGTTTATTTCGAGGGTTGTGATGAACACACACTCACGGAGGAATTTATGAAAAATTTGTTTGTTAAAATTCGTAGACACCATTGGTTTTATGAGGGAAACAAAACGGAAGGGATTGTAACCTTTCATTCGGAGAACGAATTGACAATTGATTGGAAGACAATTGAAATGGGGGACGATTGGGACACGGATATGGAATGTGATTACTCACAAGATATTCTCCTTAATATGGATCCGTCTCAATGGTTTGTAGTTAATTACAACGATTAGAATTAAACTATTCCATATTTACGAAACCCTCGTCCTTTTAGGTCGGGGGTTTTTTGTGTTAAAAAAAGTCTCGAATAAATTTGGAAGTTCAAAAAATCACATTCCGTCACATTCCGAATAAAACTGGAAATGAACCCAAATCACAAACCTTTCCAGTTTTATTTGTATTACTTGTGGGTGGACAATTCTGGAAATAAAAATAATTTAAAATAAATTGATTTTTTTTGAAAATAGATTTGTTTTATAATTTAAATAGATTTACATTTGTTTATTATTTCACCATTAAAACATATAACTATGTTATTTCCAACAACCAACGACCTTAATTGGTCAGTACGTACCGAAGGGGTACAATCAGAGTCAGGTGTGTCAATTGACAACCGAAAGTGTATTATTCGTAATGACACGAATGATTATTTGTCGATTTGTGGTAATGATTATTATCCTTATCAGAATTCGGAGTTAGTCGAGTTATTAGAAAGAGTTTCGGGAATGACGGGACTTGAAATTTCTCGAAGTGGTTTCTTCGGTAAAGGAGAAAAAGTATTCATTCAATTGAAGTCCAACGATTTACGTATCGGAACGGACAAAGTTGAAGGATATTTGACGGGTATCAATTCCTTCGACGGAAGTACGTCCCTATCATTCGGACCTTCTAACATTACAATCAGTTGTCAAAATACGTTCTTCGGTTCGTACAAACAATTGGATAGTAAAGTTCGTCACACTAAAAATATGGTTATCCGTATTGACGAAATTTGTAGAGGTATTGAGAATGTATTGGACGAAGAAAAAGTAATGTTCGAGAAAATCACACGTATGACAGAGACACGTTTCGACGATGTTCTTCGTGATAGAGTTGTGAGAGACTTATTCAACCTTACAAAAGAGACGAACCTTATGGATATTAATTCCATTCCAACCGTTACCCGTAATAAGATGTCACGTTTCTACGTGGACTTGAACGGAGAGTTATCACAAAAAGGTGACAACGTTTGGGGACTATTTTCGGGAGTGACGAAGTACACGACACACTCAATCGGTAAAGGAGACAATACCGAAAAGAAAATGTTTGGTATGACGGAACGTTCTATCGGAGGGGTTGAACGTGGTATCTTCAACAAACTTGTTGAGTTGGTGTAATACCCAACAAACTGAATAAGAAACCTCGAACGAAAGTTCGGGGTTTTTTTATGTCCCTGTATTACCTGTACCCGAATAAAACTGGAAATCCTGTGGTGGTATTCCTTTTCCAGTTTTGTTTTATGTGAAGGTTGTTGGACAATTCTGGAAATGAAAATAAATTTTGTTTTATTAATTTAATAGTTGTATATTTGATTATTCATTCACTAAAACAAAACAAAATGAATTTAGATTTAAAAGTAAAAGTCGATGGAGGTATCGGAAAAAATCTTTACCTTATTTCAGTTTCGGATGATTTCCAAACTATTAATCATTATTATTTGGGTAATGATGACACGGACGTTCTCACACAATTTTTTAAGAAAAATGGGTGGGATGAAGAATTTGTAATGGATACCTATAAAAATGTAGGTTGGGTTTACAATGAAGATTGGGATGAAGATGAATATGAAGGAGAAGGTTATGAGACAATTGGTTTGGAATTAATCGGAGAGGTAATTTAATACCTCTCATAAACTTTACTAAAATGAACACATTAAGAAAAATTTGGAATAATGGTAATCGTTTACACGATGAATTGGAATTGAAATTTTCAAATAAAACTTTGGTAAGTTTCGAGGTTAAACCTACGGGAATGGAACACATTTATACCCGTGAGGTTGTAGAGAGTTTAATTCAAGACCTTATTAAAAAGGAAATGATTACGTTTTGGGATGATGTTCCTAATATGTCCGTATCAGTTCCCATTCAAGAAATTGGAATGGATAGTGATGAAGGAAATGAGGAAGAACCTCTATTCATTGAGACCTTCCACCACAACGAAGATGACGAAGATGATTGGTTACACGATAGGGGTTGTGATGTCCCGTGTCCTTTACATAAGTTTTTAGGATTTAGTAGAGAAATCAATCACACTTCATTTTAAAAAATTAACCCCGATTAAGTTCGGGGTTTTTTTATGTTCCCGTATTACATATAAAACTGGAATCAAAAATAAATTTGTGGTATTAAAATAATAGTAGTATATTTGTGTTTCACTAAAACCAAAATGTATGACCGAAGAAGAAATTAAAATTGTAAAAAGTACAATTAGAAACATTGTCGAAGAACACATTGACTCTCAAATCAATTATGAGTGGGAGGGTTCGGACTTTACCGAGAGACTTATGAATGAGTTACCAATTGACAATAAAATGTCTTTTGTGGAAATCACTCAAAATAGTAGTAGTGATGTTCAATTCGATACTGAATTGTACCAAAAGTTTTTGACACACTTAACCGAATTTATTTTCGGTGGGTTGGAGTTCGGAACGGACGAAGACTAAAAATTAACCCCGATTAAGTTCGGGGTTTTTTATAAACCTTCGGTGATAAATAAAACTGGAAACAAAATTATACTTTGTATATTACAAAATTTATATTATATTTGATGTATGGTAGAATTCAAATTTGTGGTGGTAAGTGGTCAGGAAGACTACGACTACATGGACAACGTAATCGAGGTTGTCGAACAGACTTCGGGAATCGAGGTTGAAATGAATGTAATGGAGAAGGTTGTGAGTGACCTTATTAAATCCAATGGTATCCTTAGTGGAGTTTCAAGAGTTGAAGGGACGATTAAGATGTTAGATTTCAAAGTGTCAAGTGAATATCATTACCTTGACAATGTAAGAATGTGTATGTCCAACGATGTCGATGTTAAAGATATTCAGACTACGATTGACTATGTCGAATCTTAAATGAAGTCCCGATTGAGTTCGGGATTTTTTTATTCCATATAACTTTAAATAAAACTGGAAACAAAAATAAATTTTGTTGTATTACTTTAATAGTTGTATATTTGTACTCATTCATTCACATAAAACAAAATCAAATGAAAATTGAATTAAAAAACTTCAAACATTCCGAATGGAATAGTGAAGAGACAAATTGTTTCCGTGCGGATTTATTTTTAAACGGAAAGAAAGTAGGTTATTCTCATAATGACGGACACGGAGGTAATACAAATTACTACGGAATTGAACACCATTGGAGTCAAACGATTAAAGATATGGAAGAGTATTGTAAGACACTCCCTCCAATTGTCTACACGAAAGAGAAAGACGGACACGACTTTACAATCAATATGACATTGGAACATTACATTGATAATTTGGTAATGGATATCCTTGATAAGAAAGTCCAAAAGAAAAAGGAGAAAGAAATGTTAAAGTATGTTATTTTTTCTAAATCGAGGTGGGGTTATCAAACTATCAGTTGGAAAGGACACACAATTGAAAGTATGTTACAATCCCCATTAGGTCGTAATACATTGGAGAAAAAAGTTAAAGAACTTCAAGAACAAGGGTACACGATTGAAAACACTAATTTACCATTTTTAAAATAAATCTAAATGAAATTTCATATCTTTAAAGTTACCGATAGAGACGACCATACCTCCGACCCGATGTATTACACCTTAAAAAAATTGAGGGAAAATGCTGTGGAGGTTTGGTACGATACATGGGACGAAAATAGAGACGAACCACAAGACTACACCAAAGAACAAATCAAAGAAAATGATGATGATTTGTTCTCGTGGTTGTCGGGTTGGGGTTTCGATGTTGAAGTTATTTACACAATTACCGAAAACGATTTAAAATAGATTTAAAATGGAATATAAAATAGTTAATGGTGGGAGTCCGAGTGAACTTACCACCAAAGTAAATGAAAAAATTAAAGAGGGTTGGGAACTTATTGGTTCCCACCAAGTTGTAATACACCGAGAACAAAATCGTTATAGTGGACAACAACACATGGACACATTAAATCAGTTGGAGTATTCACAAACAATGATTAAAAACAATTAATATGGACAAGAAAGAAATAATCAAACAATTACACGAAGCTTTTAATTGGATTGTTGAAGTATCAAATCAAAGTACCGATAACAACGGAAGTGATGAACCACATATCAAGGATATGTTAGAGGGTATTGAAAATGCTATCAATAACTTATCAATGGACGCTATTGAAGTTGAACCAATGTACATTTATACTGACGAGGAGTTGAGTGTAAGGGGATATGATATTGAGGGTATGAGAATTGAATTTGAAAGGAAATTAGATTGTATCATTAAAAACGCTGGTCTATAATGTTAAAAGTAAAAAACCATAAAGAATTTTGTTTCTTTGAATACGAAAATGAAACGTCTCCGACATATCAGTTGGGGGATGTTCTCTTAAAATCTTATAGAGATTTATATGAGGATTCAGAACAGGACGATGAGGTCGGAGTTGTAATACAGACATTTGAGGACGGGGATTTTCGTACAGATATGTGGGGAATGAGTAGTGAGAGTGAAGTAAGACCAGCGACGTTCAAAGAAGTTGAAGTTTTAAGACCTTTTTTAATAAAAGATTTGGTAATCGGTTAAAAATGTATTACCTTTATATTCATAAACCAAAATAAATTTAAAATGACAAAGTACGAAGTATTATCTCCCGATGGTTTCACGATTGAATTCGATAGACCATACTACATCTCAAAGAAAAAAGCTTTCGAAGCTTTTGACAAGTGGAAAGAAAGGTATAAATTACAAGGGTATTATAGTTCAAACCACTATGGTAGAATTCCATTGGAGGAATTAGAAGAATATATGAATGTTCGTGAAATCTAAAATCAATCTAAAATGAAAAAATTTACAGACGAAGAATTAAAAAATGAATTATCTAGAAGAGGATATTTCACAGACAACTTATGGTGTGTTGACGATGTCAAGTCAAAGTTCATTGTAACAGATGAAGAAGCTCAAGACATATTAGACCAATCATTAACCAATGAAGCTACAATGCAACAGATTTGGTTTTCCATTGAAACCTTTGGTGAGATGGAAGGATATAAAGAAGTTGAAGATGTGGAAGAAAACCTTTTAAATTAAAACTATATGAAAACATTTAATTTTTATCTCGACACCAAGATTACAACTTGGATGAGAACCGATTTTGAAATCGAAGCTAAATCATTGGAGGAAGCTAAACAACTAGCGATTGGATTCCATTTAGAAATGGGAACAGCTGAGATCGCTTGGGAACAAAACTTGGACTGTCAAGAAATTATGTCCGTACAAGAAAATGGTGGTCAATCCACCGAAGAACTTTTCCTTGTTGATACAGGGGAGGAAATTTGGAATAACTCTAAAACTAATTAATATGGAAAAGTCAGAATTAATCGAACGTATTACAAACATCCTTAAAGTTAACGGTTGTTTTAGTATTGGTGAATTGGAATACGATACAGCTGGAATTTCAGTTGGTTCGTTGGGAAACTATATTGGTTTAGCTGAGTACTTCACGGAGGACTACTGTGAGGTCAATGTGTACGAACCCCGTAGTTTTAGTTCGGATTCAATCGACACATACGAAGAGAAGTGGGAGAATTTAAGTGAGGATGTGTTAAGTGAAATCCATTTCGTTTGTGAACAGTGGGAAGCTGAATGTATCAGGACAGAAAAAAGAATTAGTGATTAGTGTGTGAATAGTGAAACGAGGGAGGGACGAAAGTCTCTCCTTTTTTTTACAACAGCAAATTAAATAAAACTGGAAAAGGCAACAGCAGAAAAACATTTCCAGTTTTATTTGTATAAAAATATAATGGTTAATTCTGGAAAAAAAGATTTTTAAAAAAAAAGTAAAATATTAATTTAATAGTTGTATATTTGTGTTCACTAAAAAACACACACATGAATTTTAAATCAATTTCACAATCTAAAAAAGATACAGGGTTATCTTATTTAGGTATGGTTAACAACTCAACCAAACATGAGAAAGCTTTCAAGTACGATGAACTTGTGTACACGTTGTACTTAGCTCCCGCGAAGTCATCAGGTTATGAGGTTTGTCCTATGAGAACCGAATTTTGTACCAAACTTTGTTTAAACGAATCAGGTCGAAACAAAATGGACACAAAGAAAAACACGATTAATAATTCACGAATCAAAAAAACTAAAATGTTTTTCGAAGATCGTGAGTTCTTTGTCCGTTGGATGATTGACGAAATTAAGAACTCAAAAAAGAAATCTGAATTATTGGGTTATAGTTTTTCAGTTCGTTTAAACAATACAAGTGACATCTCTCCTGAAATGTTTTGGATTAAACAGGAAGACGGAACCACAAAAAACATTTTACAATTGTTTCCCGATGTTCAATTTTACGATTATACAAAGGTTCCTAGTAGAATCAATTTAACAAAGAAGTATAAGAACTACGATTTGACATTCTCTTTTGACGGTTCGAATCTCGAAACGTGTGAGAAAATGTTAAGTAGTAAAGTTCGTGTAGCTATGGTGTTCAATACCTTACCTAAAAAGTTTCTGTCATACAAAGTAATCGACGGGGATCTTTACGACATGAGGTACAGGGATAAGAAAAACGTAATCGTCGGATTAAAGTTTAAGAAGGTTCGAAATAAATTAACAAAAGATAATCCCTTCGTTATCCAATAGGATAACAGGGGGTTGTCAATAAAACTGGAAACAAAAATAAATTTGGTATTACAATACTTTATTAATACCTTTACATCACACTAAAAAATAAATAAAATGGGAACACGTTCAACGTATCGTATCATCGAACAATACACCGATGATAAAACACAGAAAGTAGTTAATCAAGACCTTTGTTTAATCTATGTACAATTTGATGGTTACCCATCAGGTCATCCATCGGACACGGCGGAATGGTTATCAACTGGCAAAGTCGTAAATGGTTACAGCCTAAACGAAGAATTACAATTCAATGGGGCTGGTTGTTTAGCTGCTCAACTCATTGCGAAAATGAAAACAGGAACTGGTGGAGTTTATTTACAAAGTCTAAAATCTCGTGGGAATTCTTGGGAAGATTATCTTTATGACATTATCGTAAAGGAAGACAAATCAATTGAATTTGTTTGTTATGAGAATGGTAAACGTAAAACGGAAGTCTTTCGTGGTTCACCTTCTGACTTCGTATTACAATACTCAAAAGAAACAGCATAATGAAATACCATAAAGTAAGGTTCAATCTCGGAAGAGGTGAGAACTATATGAAATGGAAAGTTACGTACAATAACGGATGGGTTAGATATTATAACCCATCCGAAGTACAGCTTGTATTACACGATTGTACTATGAAGAACAATAAGTCTACAGCGTTGAAAATCTTTCACGGAGATCAACATAAAACAGTATGTGCTTGGGTTCTTTGTAAGGAGATTGAGATTGTTACAGAAAATTTTAGAATTGAAAATCAATCTCATTTAAAATACAACCCCCGTGTATTACCATTTTGGAATTTGGACGGTAAAGATATGGACGGCTCAACTGTCAAGGAATTATTTACAGTAGATTATAAACTTTTCTTAAAATAAATTAGGTATTACAAAATTAAACTAATACCTTTACATCGTAATTAATTATTCACCTAAATTAAATTTTAAAATCATGGGATTAGACATGTATCTATCGAAAAAGACCTACGTTAAACAATGGTCACACAACAAACCTGAAGATCAATATGAGGTCTCGGTTAAAAGAGGTGGGGTTTCCTACCCGAACATCAAACCTGAACGAGTTTCCTACATCACAGAGGAAATTATGTATTGGAGAAAAGCTAACCAAATTCACGGATGGATTGTATCCAATTGTGAAGAGAGAGAACCTGAAATCAAGTACGATGTCACAAGAGGAGATTTGGAAAAACTATTGGAGACTTGTGAAAAAGTTTTGGGTATCTTAAATCAATCTGAAACAAAAACCTTACAAGTAGTTGGGGGTTGGAAAGGTGGTGAACAGTATCATGTAGACCACGAAGTGTATGACAATACAGATGAAATCTTGGAATTACTTCCACCAACACAGGGGTTCTTCTTCGGTTCGGATAACATTGATGAATGGTATAAATCCACCATCGAGGAAACCATTACCATGTTGAAAGAGGAGTTATCAGTTTCCGATGAAAGTTATGGTTCTGATTACGAATACTACGCTAGTTGGTAAATAAAAAAATATAATGGGGATATTATTTGGAAAAGTAATATCCCTGTTGTATCTTTGTCACTCACTAAAACAAATACAATGGCAAACGATTGTTCAAACTACATTAGGATTTCAGGTTCGGTAAAGAATATGAAACCTATCTACGACTTCTTCAATGAAGGTCAAAAGAAAATAGATTTGTATTACACACAGAAAAAAGAATACGTCAAGAATAATCCTGATAAAACTATTTGGGATAAGATTGATGGAATTGAGTTGGAAGAACAACTTGTGATGAATACATTAGTTCCACACGATAAGGAGTACGAAAAGATTAAGAAGTCAGGTGAATTCCTACTTAATCCCCAAACAGTATTCTATGGATGTAAATGGGATTTTCATTTGAGTTCAGCTAACGTATTGGATTGTACTGATGATTTGGTTACGTTATCACCAACCACACCGTGGTCACCTCCAAGAGAATTTTGTGAGAGATTGTCTAAGAAGTATGGTGTTAAGGTGTACATCTTATATAGTGAGGGGGGTTGTAACTTCTCGGGGACTGATGAGTATCACAATGGTGAACACATCAACGAAGAATGTTATGAATATCTCGAAGGATTATATCATTTAGATAATGAATGTTTTTGGAGTGAAGTTGACTCCGAACTTGATAACTTGGAGGATATCACCGAAGAAGAATTCATTAATAAGTTTCCTTTTGTTGATGAACTTGATAAAAAACAATTAAGAGAAGATTATCGAGAATGTAAAATTGAAAACTAATGGAAAAGAAACTAAAAGTTAGGTACAGCAAATTCAAAACAGATCTATCCTTCAATGAGTGGGTGAAGGAAGTTAATTTCGGTAGGTACTATAATGAACCTACCCCATACTTTCAGGGAAATGTAACAATAAGAGAATCCTCCACACTATACCAATCGGTGGAGGATTTATTTCCTCAGGTATCTTTTAAAGACAGAATATTAAATAAATTTAAAATCAAATTAAAAACAAAATGGCGAGAGAAAACAAATTGACGGAAGGTGTGTTCACAGGGATTGTGGGTACAAGAGAAAAGATTAGTTCGTATGACAAATTCCTGAATGTGAACGTGGACTTATCAGTTAAACACAGCGATGACCTGAATAAGTATTGTAAGAAGTACAGAGATGTCATCAACAAGAACAAAGTAAAGTTTCAGAACTTAGCTAAACTTGAGGAGGTTATCATGCAACTTCGTTCGAAGGAGACCATTAAGGATAACATCAAACTATCTTTGGTACGTGAATATATTTACGCCAGAGGGTTATTCTACAGGGAAGATAAGGGAACCAAAGATATCCGTGTCATCGTAGGGAAGACAGAGTTCTATGGTTCGAATTTAGAAAAGTTGTTGGACTCACCCATCTTCATGGAGACGGCTGTAACAAAACTGGAAACAGCGATGGACAAAGAAATATCTGAAAATTTAAAATTGGTTGAGGATATCTTCTAAAAAAGTATTATCTTTATAAAAAAATTAAAGACATGAATAAGAAAACTATTGTATCTCTATTCGACGGGATGTCGTGTGGACAGATTGCCCTTAGTCAATTACTTAAGGGTGAAGAGTATACTTGGATATCCTCCGAGATTTGTAAACCCTCCATTAATGTGACTCAAAAGAATTTCCCTAACACCATTCAACTTGGTGATGTAAGGAATATCACCCAAGAAATCTTAAATAGATTTACAAGAGATGTATGGATGGTGATTGGTGGTTCCCCATGTACTGACTTCTCGATGGCGGGTTCTCGTAATGGTATGTCGATTGGTAACATCGAGGTGACATCATTGGAACAATACCTTCAATTAAAGGAAGACGGAGTCGTATTCGATACCAAATCCGAATCGTATTTGTTTTGGGAGTTCGTTCGATTCGTTAAGATGACCAAACCGAAGTACTTCTTCTTGGAGAATGTATTGATGAAAGGAAGAAACAAGAAGTGGGAACATGTAATCTCAAGGGAGTTGGGTGTTCAACCTATCTATGTTAACTCGGGAATCTACACGGGACAAAATCGTGAGAGATTGTATTGGACTAATATTCCTATCTATAGTGTTGATATCCCTCAACGTGAATTCGTTCATTGTTCTAACATCATTCCAAATGCTGTTGGTGGTTCGGGTAATCGTGGTAAGTATAAGAACCCCGATGGAACTTGGTTCAGACAATGGACAACAAGAACCGATGGTCTTATCAATTGTTTAACCAAGTCGAGTGGATGTCGTTATGTAACACTAACTGACGGAACAAGAAGACCATTGACCATTGAGGAGTGTGAACAATTTCAAGGTGTCCCAATTGGATATACTCAAACCATTGGTGTAACCAAGAAGGATAGACACGACATGTTGGGTAATGGATGGACGATTGATGTTATCAAACACTTCTTCTCATTTATCCCCGAGTTAAAAAATATTTTGGTGAATCAGAAATAATTTATACATTTACATATGGACTATCAGAAACAATTAAGTCAACTTAGAGACAACCTCCACAGAGAGGTGGTTCAAGAATCGACATGTAAGATATTTCAACAGCTGGACACCACCGATGGTGTCCTTTTGTTGCTTAAACCTCTCGTATTACACGTGGAATTCTATCACCCTGAGTGGGATGACTACAGCGAGGAGGTTAGGGTTACGGCTGTCGACTGTAATACAGGGGACCTAATCGGTGAGACTCTTAACGGTAATGAAAGAAATATTCGTTACATAGATCTAACAGCCGAGAATCTGTTGGAACTTCACCGAGCTGTGACAACCAAACAATATAAATTTACCCAATACGTATGACAAAGAACAAACCAGTGTGTGGATACTTCAAGGTCGAACAGTCTGATTCAGGGCTGTTTGATCTGTATCAATCCCACGATAAGACAGTATGGGAACCCATTCAGGTGGGTTTAACCCTACAGGAGGTTATGGAGCTGCAGGTAAGAATCACCAACAGCAACATCTTAAACTACCTGAACTTAATTAGTATACTCAAGAACAATTAATTTTTACTTTTTAAACCACCATACCATGAGAAAGTTCCTCAAAGAACTCGAGTGGAAGATTGACTACTACCTTGTCGTCTTCCTGTACAATCCCAACAAAACCTACAGGTACCACAAGTACATGACAGACAAGTGGGGCTCCCGATATACAGGGACCCAATAAAACTGGAAAAATCCTACAGGATATCCTGAGGGATACGTATGTCCAAATAAAACTGGAAATACTTCAGTCTACCTTAAATTGTACGAATAATACTGGAAAAAGATTTTCTGAAAAATATTTGACGGGAATTTGGTATTGTCAATTCTATTGTGTATATTTTAATATAAAACACATATAGCATGAAAAAAGCCAACAAACGTCAGACGGTTACCACTTATGTACCTGTTTCAGACAACATCTACCACGACGGGTCAAGTTACCGAGTTCGTGTAAGTATTAACGGAACGAAGTTCAGTAAGAACTTTTCTAACAAAAGAAAAGCAATCTCTTACAGAAACGAGTTAATGGGAAGTTAGTTCATCCCTCCGTATAGAGTATAATAAAGGATCAGACTTATAGTTTGGTCCTTTTTTGTTATCTTTATAAACCCGTTGTCTAATTACGGGGTCCCGTTGGGACCCCTTCAGGGTAATCTAATTGTATTATTCTAAGTGTGTATGACAAATTCCCTAAGGGTTTTTTTAAAATTCATTGTACTATTCTAAGATAGGACCCTTGTATTACCTGAAGGGAGGAGAACATCGTTCTCCGACCGATTCAACTATAGTGGGGGTTAAAATTTTTCCAGTTTTGTTTGTAATACTTTCTACCACTAATACCATTATACTCAGGGGAGATTATTTTCCAGTAATGTATGACATTATTTACGGGACTCCCTGCGGTCGTCCCTTCAGGATGAAATAATACTGGAAAAGTTTGCCAGACAAATATGATGTATGACATGGGTCAATATTGTTTGGCAAGTATGTTCGGTCGGGAGACGAAAGTCTCCCTCCCTTCAGGGGGTCAGGGAACAATGTATGACATATATAATAAAACACTCATAATATCCTGATATGGGACATTGTATTACACGGGATGAAGGGACGGACACGAGAGTGTTCGGACCGAAATCTATCTTCCGTATTACATCATTATGGTTATATTCTGGTACCGGAAATAAAACTAGGTCTCGTTTCACGAAAGGGTCAATCCCCCGGTACTTGTCACCAATGTGGGAGAAAGTGGGAAATTGTGGATAATATATACGTAATGTGAAAAACAGGATAAAAAACTATCTTTTAGGATAGTATATTATAGTCCGACAAAAACTACCGAAAAAAGTAGGGGTATTAGTACTAAAAACAGGAAAATATTCGGGGTAAATTTAGGGGGATAAAAGTAGGGGTGTAATACCTTTCAGGTACATAATTATGGGGGTATGGGATCTTAAATTGTCCCAATAGAAACCCTTAAATGTGAGCAGTGAATGGATGTCTCCGACATGAGTGTCGGGAACATAGTGGTGATTGTAGTCGGTCGGAGAACGATGTTCTCCTCCCTTCAGGGTGTAAGGGAGTTCAACTTATATTCTTATGGTTCTCAAAGGGAGGGACATCTCCATTAGAGACCAATAGATGTTTCAACTTAAGAATGGTATTAGAGGATATCTCACTCAACTTAGCAATATATCTTATACTATGTTTATTCTTTTTAAGTAAGGTAATAGCATAATGGTATTCCTTTTTATTTAGTATCTTAGACTTAGGTTCTGTGGTTCCCTTAGGTCGTCCATGAGAGAAACCTTGTTTCTTTCTATCCTGTATACCCTTCTTAACCAGTTCGGAAAAGTTAGTGAATTTCCTATCATGAACCTTAGAATGACAAACATTACACAGGGGAATTGTTTTATTACCACCTAATGACTGAGGTATTATATGGTGATAGTGTATCCCACTTGTGGAGTTACATTCAAAACATATCCCTTTAGAGATAAGTTTATCATGTGTCCATATAGTTTCAAATTGTTTCATCTTTATACTATTAATTTAATTATACCTATGGGTTTTCTTCATTCCTTCTAATTCTCTATCCAACTCCGTAAGGATATTCCTTACATCTCTTAGGATATCTTTCTCATCTATCCTTATCAAATGGGATATTAAACCATTTAGGTTCTCAATCCTTTGTATGAGTTTATCCCTTTTATTCATCTTATTATTCTATGGGAACTAAAGTCTTTCATTTGATTTATATCTCACTATTACTCTATCCTCACGTTCAAATATCAATCCCTGCCGATTTATATCATTGATATTATTATGGTTTACTTCAATACCCCGAATAATAATCCCAACAACACATATGGTAACCCCCGGATATCTATCAAATAACTCCCCAACCGTTCCATCAAAGGTATAACTGATTGTGTAGTCATCCGGTTCGATTAAGATACCTCTGGATGGTATTCTCCCAAATAGATTGGCCATCACATTCAAATGGAATATAACATAACCTTTATGAAAGAACTTAAAAGGTCTCACTGATGAATCTTGTTCTTTCTTCACTATAGAATAGTTCCATTCCCCTCGGGTTACCTTGGTTCAATGTCCTTAATCTATCCTCAATACTATGAGTTGAACCTATCCTATAGAATGTGGTTCCTTTCTCCTTTAAAACATAGACAATCTTCTTACTTTTCATATATTAATTTTGACTTAGTACATAATCAATCATTCTATTCCTCTTATATTTCTTATGTAACTTCTCCTTAACCTCTTTGGGTATTGTCCTTAAACACTTATTCAACTTCCTACTCTCCATATATTTCTTATACCAATCTGATTGGATATATTCATCGTATGATTTATACTTTCCCATGGGTTATTCTTCTTATTGTTCTTGTTGGTACATCTCCCCCTTCATTTGGGACCATATTTGGTACTCAGGTTGTTCAGATACTTTCATATAACGTGATTTATTAATTAACAAATGAATATACAATACCTATTGATAATCCACCAACATTATCATATCCGATATTTGGAGATATGTGACCTAATTTATATGACAATGATCCGCCCAACAATAAACCAGTACCATTACTTGTTGTTGTGTGATAATATCCATTACTTGATAAAATAAACATTCTATCATGTGCATTGTGGTAGGTATCTTTAGTATAAATCCCAACTTTACTTGATACGGTTAATTTTCTATGTCTATAACCAAATATTCCATAAAACCCCATCCCAATCCCATTTTTCTTTTCATATATTTCTTGAGGAAATTTATTTGGACCCATTGTTGTATATTCAACCCCAACACTATTTTTAGAAGATGGGAGAATCATTCCACCCCCAATACTAATATTATCTTTTCTCAAAACATTCATTTCAAATCCAATTGATGAATTATTAAATCCGTAATAAAGGACCCAATTTACATCCTTTAAAGTGATATTTTGACCATAAGATACCATCGAAAATAACGAAATCCAAATAAATAATAGTGTCTTTTTCATTTTTTTGTCTTGGTTTTCCTATACACCATAAGGTTTTGTGTTATAATACCCCACAAATATATGACATAATTTAATAAAAACAAAAATATATATGATTATTTTGAACCTCGTATGCCGGTATCGGGTTCCTTTCCCCCCGCCGCGTTTTGATTAAAATAAACCGAGACTCTTTAATATGTCTTCCTTGGGTGGGTTGTCCCATTGTGATTGACCATTATCTGAAACAAATCGATTGATAAGTGTTCCCTCATTTCTAATTAATTCGGGAACCTCAGGTAAACCCTTGGCCCATGATAGTGTATTCTTAATGGACTTATTAACCTTAAATCTTCTTAAGATTGGTATCTTTGTCTTGTATATCTCAGCTTCAACCTTCTTGTACTTACCTTTTCTGGTGTTGTAGTCAAAGATATCCGATAAACTTTTTGCATCGTTTTCATAACAATTGGGTGTTAGTACCGCAACTGCGGTCTCACCATCAATGTTTAATATAACCGCCACCAAATCCAACGCTTTAATGTCCTTTGAGATTACCAACTCATGCTTTCCAACATTAACTACAATATCAACATCGAACCCAAGTCCCATTCCATTAATTCTTTTCATCTCCCTGTGGAATACTGGTCCGTGATTCCCATTCGGTTCAACAACCCTGTTCACCGCTTGGTAAACATGAATCATCTCATGAACAAGTACATCTCTAAACAAACTATATTTGACATCAAAGAATTTACTGACAGTAATAACAATCTTAACAATTTTTCCTGTTGCCTTCTCTACCCACGATTGTGTTGTTCCATGTGCGGACTTTCTTTTGCTCCAAGCAAATTCAATTCTAATGGGTCCACCCTTTTTTGGTAACTCACCATTGAACAAAAGGTCATTTAACTTTTCGTATTCATATACTAAATCAATATTCTTGAAATCCACAATCTCATCCATGGCATGTTCTTTGCTAATCTCATGTAATGTTAATAATTGTGATTCAGTAATTAATATCTTCATGTATATAAATAGTAGTTACTTCCGAGTTTGTCATTATAACATATCAGGTTCCTCCCGCCGTTTTCTTTGATGATACCAAATCTACAATCGTTTGGTTCAAACTATTGATTGTTTCGTTTAAATTTTTAATCTTTTCGTTTAAATTATCGATAACTAAATCTTTTTGTTTAACAATTTCTTCTAAGATAGTGGTTTTATTATATGCTAAATCATATGTAATATATACTGTTTTATCCATTATGTGAAATCTACTTTTCTTGAGGTCAGTATTTAATTTTGAAGTAGATTTAAAACCCATATACTTCTCTATCTTTTCCTGACCTGTCCCATATAAAAATAATTCTTCATATGTAACTAACATACCAACACCTATATTCCTTATTACATCGTTGGATTCATCATAACCTATTTTTTTATTCCATATTTCATTATGGTGTTTTCTCAAAAAGGCTTCATCTATAATATATTTTTCCTTACCCCTCTGGTGATATTTTTGTTTTTCTTCTGCCCACACAGTACTCTCAGCGGTTAGTATTGTATTTTCCCTAATTAACCTTATTACGTAATCGTATTCCTCGATGATATAATCTGTCGATGGATGTCTTTTAATAATATAGTCATCGACCACCGAAGTGTCCTTATTTTCATTTTCGTAAATGGTTTTTAAGTTAAATTCCTCACCTAACCAATCTATTAATGAATGTGAACCACATCTCCCCTTTGCAATTATTAGAATTTTCATATGATATTAAATAAGTGTTTTTATTATTCTTACTTTTTTTTGGGGACTATAAAAATAGTCGTTTAGTACTTTTTTTGGTACTTCAGTTATTCCCACATAATTCATTATCTCCATCAACAAATCCAAATTATGTTCCATAAACACGTCCTCATAATAATAAATATTTCCTTTGTGATATTGCATTAAATCCTCCGATTGGTCGGCCAGTGCCTTAATATACTCCGTAGGTATGTTTGTTAAATCGTATTCCTTTCTATTATGCCAAGTTTTTAAGTTATTCCCTATATATGAATGTGCTGCGTGACTCTCCGCCTGTTCCCACTTATTCCTTCTCTCCATCACAATAATCTTATCAAAGGTCTGGTACATCCAATCATATGGGAAAACCCCATTATTAACAGTATGATTTAATAATTCCTTAACAAGAACATTGGGATTGTTTTCAATAAGATTCATCTCATGTCCTCTTTGATGGCGAAAGAATGGTTCATTTAAACATGTGTAGTATCTTGGGAGACATAAACTCATCATGTCAAATAGTGAAGTTGTTCCGGATCTACCTATAGATGATATTATACATATCTTCATATACTTTGAATTATCTCTTTTTTGTGATGTGGTCAACAATCATTACAATAATAGACAATCCTATTACAATTGTAAATGATATCATGACCGGAAATATTGTTCCCATTAGTTCCAGTAGTTATGATGATGTCTGAAGAACTCAGGATTCTTTCTGTTTATGTAACTCTTAATCATTATTTGGAACATCCATAAAATTCCTTTAGATTTGAATCTACGTGAAGATGTGTACGCTCCTTCTATGTTTACCACCTTAAAGTTCTTTGACATAACCTTTTGTGATATCGAATAGTCCTCGGCAAATAGTTCATTTGGGTTATATCCCCCTAATGACCAGTATGTTTCTGTCTTCCATAGTTGGAATCCTCCCACCGCGAACGGGGTTCCAATCATTGCGGATATAGATTGAAATATATCAAATACCCTGAACACCCATCTGTAAGGTTTATCCGTATAGAACGGAACTGTTACCAAATCCTTCTTATGATTTAAACACCCCTCAATAATCTTTGGGTTGGTTAATAAGATGTCCGCATCCAAGAATAACATATACGGGGTTATCACCAACATACTTCCATTTAATCTTCCTTGTGCTGGATACCCTCCTTTGATTACTATAATCTTTAATACGTGTTTGAAGTCCGCTTGTAATCTTCTTATGTATTGTAGAGATTCTTCTTCATCCGATATATCGGCTATGATTAATCTTATCCCATCGATATGGTTCTGTCTTGATATGTATTGAACACAGTTATATAAGATTATCCCCTCATTTTTGGATGGGATAATTATCGTTAGTCTCTTACTTAATGACCGTGTATTCATCGTTGTTGTATATAATATAACTATTATTCTCAATGAAATCACCAGTGTTTAAGTACCTAACACCATTAACTACCTTATCATCAGGATGATGTATATGTCCACACATTACGATCGTACAATTATGTTTAACCCCTTGTCGAACAATCTCTTCCTCAAATGATGTCATAAACTTCACAGCTTCCTTAACACTATTCTTTAAGAACTTGGATAGACTACGTTTATATCCCCACGATTTGAGTCTTCGGTCAACACTAATAGCAAAATCATAACCAATCGATCCTAATATCCCTAACCATTTAAGTTTAACCACCCCATCATATAAATCACCATGGGTGATGTAAGTGTCCTTAAAGATATATTCATTATGAACCTCTATGTTCCCAAACGATAGTTCAAGGTAGTCCCTCATGAATTCATCATGATTCCCTGGTATGTAGATAACCTTTGTTCCGTTCTTGGAATATGATAGTATCTTTCTTAATACGTTTGTGTGTGATTGTGGCCATCGGAACTTCCTTTTCAATAACCATCCGTCAATTATATCCCCCACAAGGAAGAGATATTCAGGTTGGTATTGTTTAAGAATGTTTAGGACCTCGTTTGCGTTGGAACCTTTTGAACCCAGATGAACATCTGAGATGAATAATGCTTGTATCTTCATTCCCTATAAATAGTTCTACAAAACTGGAACTTAGGTTAACATATTATTATCGACTTCCGAGATTGTCACGTTTTTACTTCCGACTTTGTCATTTTATTATCTCCTTCTGTTTAATTCGTTATGAAATATAACACACCATTCATCATGTGTTCTTCCTTCATACGGATTTGGGATAACCATATTGCCCTCCCCATTCATACATCTAATAATACTCACAATATGGTCAATAGATATATTCTCAAGACGATGTGATAACCCATTGGCCGTTCTCCATCGTATTGGTGTTGGTTCCTGAAAGAATTTAAAGTCTTTTATCATTAGTTAAATTATATCTGGGAAGTTCCACATTGGGTGGTCTGAATATATTCTTTGTCCTTGCACTGTGTTCCCCTCTTCAATATGTCTAAACAACATAAATTTATATGGGGAAAGAGAATTAGGGTCAAACATAACTTGGGTTACATCAAAGAACACATGGTCATCTGTATCGTAGTATCTTGGGTTGTTTTCATCTATTGTAGATTCTAAGGTATACTCATCGGTATAAATCCTCCCCTTAAAAAATTTAAAAGGTAATCTCATTATAATCTATTTTGAAACCAATCAGGTACATCTCTGCCTTTCCACACACAAAAGTCTTTCTTATCCCCAAGATAATAGTTACGATATGATTGGATAGTATCGTCATAAACCTTATATTCATCGGGCATTGCAAGTGCTGGTGGTGTAAATTCTAAATCTTTAATCTTCGGTCTATTATATGCACACCATTCAATAATCTCTTGTGTCTTATGACGTTTACCGTAACGATAGGTATACTCCTGACATAAATTGAACCCCAAGTCCACCAACCAAATGTAGTTCTGTAAATCTTCTCTAACCCATTTGGAACATGGATGATTCTTGTGTGATAACTTGTAAGGTGCTTCACCACCAGTTGCCCAATGAGCTCCACAAAGTAATTGGGCAGTCTCCAATATCATTTTAACCACGTGTTTATCGTTATGATACTGAGCACATAATTTAGGATTCCAATCTAAAATAAAAATGTTCATGTTATTTAATTATTATTGTACAAATATATGAACATTTATTTAATTGACAAATTATTTTCCACTCTTGCTTCTAATCCAATTGTACATAAAGTTACTTGAACTTTATGGTTTGTTATCACTCTTATCTAATTTAATGAATATTGTGTATACCAATCTTCCATTATTAATATTATCACCGAATGATTCTTTCAAAGAATGTAGTATATTTGACGAGTAGATGGTTAATCGATTGTAAATGTTCTCCACATAATCAATCTCCTCACCACTTTCGTTATAAAATGCCGTTCCTGAATTGGGTTCGGGATTGGGAGTTAGATAAAGTACTCCGGCGTAATCAAACATATAATCTGTGTGAATGTTATCACTTGATGTGTGTTCCTTTAAGGTATAGTGTGAAAAACACCTAAGATGTGAACCAATGAACTTAGAATCAATCTCATTTAATTTTATTTTAATTAAATCATTCAACTCCATGTCAATCATGTTGGTACACAGACATCTAAACCCTTTCCATCCAGGTACATTAGGTTGTGACTTGGTGTAGTCTAATTCTAATAGGTCTTCTCTTACTCTATCAGGGTCCGTTAAAAAATTATCTATTGTTATCATAAAATTAATTTATAAATCTCACCCATTCAATTTCGATTAAATCATTTAATATATCAAATCCCCAACCACTATCATTGTTATCTATATTATGTATAATACCATTCGGTCCCGTGATTGATAAAATAGATATAACAAACCATGAGGGAAAGTTATTTAAAAATGAACGAATACCATAATGATGTTCAATATGAATATCATATTCATATTGATCTAAATTCTCAAGTCTAACATACGTCCAAGACGCACCATCATACGGTTCAATTATTTCATCTTCATTATCTTGAAAGAATTTAAATGGTTTCATTGTTTCTTATTACTCCTCTGAATATTAGTGGTATATCCCTTGGCATAGCATCAAAATTATCTTCGTTGTAACGTATCATATTACTTATATCCGCATTATCCACGAATTCATATGCAAATATAATATTATCCCTATTCATTTCCATAAACTGATTGTATGAGTAAAAGTATCTATTGGTAACTGTCACCGTCATTGTCTTTAACTCCTCGGTATAAAAATTTCCATCCCATCTACATTCCATATAGAATATTACCCCCACAGGTCTATACATCCATTGTATTTGACCGAGGTAATCACTCCTCAAATACCATTTTCTTTTTATATTATTTTGCAAGAACTTGAACGGCTCAATCATTTCTAAATGTTAAAGTTATGTCAGCGTTGTTGTGGAATACTTCTCCTACCGTATCTTCATCCCATTTACATCGTTCATAAATAATATGATTTGTTTCCGCTTCAATATCAACAGTCATAAACGCATTTGCTTGAATTTCTTGAACCATTCTTCTAACCGCCACACTATTCATGTAAGTTATAACCTCATCAATCTTACCTCTAATATCATAATCACTATAAGAATTATATTTGTCTCTATATAATTTAGTCATAACGATAATTAATGTATTTTTAACCCTATCATTATCCATTAGATTATTATCTAAAATATAATTCCACGTGATGTCTAATACACCAATCAATAATGGAACATTTGTTGCATCATCTAATAAACCGGTTAGTTGCCAATTAACCCTTGTTATGTTAGATCTAAAAAATTTGAAGTCCTTTATCATACGTATCTTATTGTTGATGTTCTTCTTGTGTTAAAACAATCCAAATAACCCATTTCCCACGCAGTATGTAATGAATATATTAGTTCTTCTCTATTACCATATGGATTATTATATATTTCCTCGCCTCTTTCACATGCTCTCCACCCCTGTAGGAATATACTACGAAGTTCTGGTGTGTCATATTCTTGACGAGTTGGTACTTGACTATTGGGTAATCTTCTTAATCTACCATTGGTAATAATAGTATTAACCCTACTTTTCTTGGTCAGTCCGTGAAAAAATTTAAATAGGCTTACCATCTTCTTCCCACTCTTTAATGTTTTTTAATATCGTTTCAGTTAGTTCTTTTGTTTTATCATCCAACAGTCTCATCATCTCAATATCTTTTGGATTTGTTTCATCCCACGCAGATTCTTCTCTTGCACCTGATTCGTGAATAACATTGTTAATCATGAACCAACACGACATTTTAATTCTTGTTTCCAACGATGTTTCTTTTAACAACTCACTTATAGTGTTTGATAAAATCTTTCTTGCTTTTGCCATATTATACGTTTGGGTATTTTAAAAACCATTGAGCAAATTTATATAACAACTGAATCGTTGCAACAATAATAAACATTGGTGCGGTTACAAACCAACTCAATGAAAAGAATAGATAAGCCTCAGCATTATTTTTATAGTCATCATAGTCAGGTTCGTGTGGTGGATCATAATCAATCTCCATTTTCTTACCATATAACTTTAAGAATGTTAGTGTTAGGATAAATCCTATTATGTAAATTAAAATGTAAATCATATTATCTTCTGTTTAATTGTCTACCCGCAGCAGATGGTGTATTTAAATAACATTCATAAGTCATATAACAACTAAATCCAGTTTCCTGCTTGAGAAACTTAAACTCATTATTATACATGTTCATTACGATGCAATAATACCCTTGGAATATAAAAGATGAACCAACCATAAGTCTACATTTATCTTTGTAAGGATTCTTCTGAAAGAACTTGAATTCATTTACCATATACTTAGTATTTTGGCGATTCCGATGATTGTAACCATTGTTAACAATATACTCACAACAACAACACCAATAGGTTCTAACCTCCAAGTTTCTTGAAGAACTATCTTTACCTTCGTCCAAAACTTTGGGTTAACGGTTGTTACCGTTGTTGCTTGAAATAATCTTATTGGGTTATCATTTAAATCTCTTGAATCGTTAGTCATTTGTAGTCTTCTTAGGATATCTTGATGTCTCTCCGGTGTGCCCAACCTACCTCTTGGTATTTCATATGAACCGCGAAGTCTATCATATAGATTACGATCTGTGTGATATAACATTCTTCTATAAACGTGACCATCGGCTGTGTCATCATTGAATGATGCGGTTGCACGTACATCATCATCAATCATGTTTAAAGTTCCCTTAAAGAACTTGAAGTCTTTCATTACTTAATATTTGAATTATAGAATGTGTTTGTAGATATTGTTCCCGTTGTTGTGAAAGATCCAACCATACCGGTTGTGGTGTAGGTTATTCCGTTTGGATTTGATGTTATTAAACTAAGTCCTGTTGATGTTCCTGAACTTATACATGGAATTGTGAGATAATCATTACCCAAATAGTTTGGTGTTGTTGTTATAGTTCCCGTTCCATTTAATGGATAATCACCAATAAAACGATTTGGATAGTAGTTTGGTATTGTTATTGTACCATATCCTGGAGTTACAGTTAACCTATTGATATCGTTTATTCTATTGATATTATTCCAATCAATTTCTATTGATATGTCATCAACATACCCCCTAAAAAATTTAAATTCTCTCATATATTTCTTTTAATCTACAATTTACCCCATTGGGATTTATGTTTATTTTCTTCCGCAATTTTAAATCCTAACCAAATGTCTTTGAAAAATTGTTTGATATTTTTTAATATAAATAGCTTCATAGTTTTAATTTAAACTGTTTGGATAATATAATAAAGTTGGATTTTTCTTTTGAATATCAATGAGTGGGAAGACATTCTTAAACATTTGAGTATCAAACCTTTTTGTTATTAGATGATAACCATTCCTTGTTGGTACACAAGCTTCTAACTTATGACCTTCTGGTCTTAACGAATTGATTAGTGAAGTAATATTCACCAATTCTTTTGTATCTTTGTCGTCCACATCAATAATCCATCTCTTTTCAGTTGTTTTAATTTGACCAACAACAGAATCGAATACGTGTTGTTGATTGATTTGTCCCGATTGAATACGAGTTACAATTTCAGTAATCATATTCAATGAAACATCTTTATGGTTTTGTTTTACCACATGAATATATGCTCTCGCATTAAACACCTCACATAATTGAATAATCTCATCGTATCTTTTTTCGAGATACTCAATTGATGTGACACAATATGATTTAATTGTACGAACTGATTGATGATTATCTTTCTCACCTTCGGGTTGATCCTTCTTACGTTTGAAAACATAAAGCATATAGAAGTCTCCCTCGTTATCGAAGTTCAACAATGGTTTAATCAATTCAATATTGTTAATCATATTACTCTTTAATAATTAATATTTCGTGAGACTCTTTGTGATTTACAATTCCCTCTCTTGTTCTGTTCTCTCCGATTCTTGTTTCTCCATTACCCATCGAATAATTCCAAGTTGGGTACTCGAGTCTAAAGTCTTTATAGTATTCTCTAATCGTTTCGCAATTGTTATATGACATAATAAACTTGCCAGGATGTGAGTGTAGTAAATCTCTTAACAACTCATGATTAAATCCTTCATGATGAACTGGTATGTTCTTCATTGGATAAATCGCAGCATGCATTTTATTGTCACTATCTTTACCCATAAAGTATGGTGGGTCTAAGTAAATGAAATCGTTCGGATGACCAGTGATAACATCAGAGAAATCTGATTGTGAAACTCGTAGTTTACTACCATTAAATTTAGAAATGTCATCAATCATTTTGTTCCACTTAGCTTGTGTTAAGTAAACTGAAGATGGCCAACCAAGATAACCCGGTCCATATGATGTGTTGTGATTGAAATAGTAATAAGATGCAATCTCAACTGGGGTTAATGTGATTGGGTTTTTTCTAATATAAAAGTCAGTCTTCCAACCTTTTAACATCTCTTGGGTGTATTCCCAATTAACTAATTTATCTTTAACTACTTTATAGTTCTCCGCTGTTGGTTCGATTGTTCTTAAGAAATTGACAAAGTTTTCATTGTCATTAATCATCTCATCCCAAAATGTAACTAATGGTTTAAAGATATCAAACCCATGAACATTGATGTTTAAATTTGTTAAGTAAACCTCCAAAGACCCACCACCCATAAATGGTGATATCACATTCGTTAAATCCGTTGGGAAATAAGGTATGATGTGTTTAATGGCTCTCGTTTTTCCGCCAGCATATCTAATTGGTGTCTTGTTCATAAGTTTCTTCGACATTGATATCATAATATTTAATCACGTTTATTATTACCTTGCTTTGTCCGTGCATTAACAAAGCATTGTTCTTATCTGTTCTTGGTTCAAATTCGAAAACAACTTCGGACTTATCTCCCATATTGATTCTCGCAACAATCTTAACCTTATCTTTTGTTGTGTAGAATTCAATGTTATCAACTAATATGTTAATTAATGTATCGTATTTAATTCGATAGTAGATTCCATTTGACACATCTTTAACAATTAGAAAAGGTATGTTCTCATCCTTTCTCAAAAAATAATTTAAAAGAAAATATCTTTCATCCCTATCGTTTAATTTATCAATGATGATGTTTGCATAGTTCCTTCTTTCTTCTAAAGATACGAAATTATTTTCAAAAGTGGAAATCCAATCACGAAATAAGTCCTGAACTCTTTGTGTTAATTTATTAAGAACGTGTAAACCATATTGTATCTTTGCTCCACCTTTCAATGATGCAAATGAATCTCCATCAAGTGTTAAATCAGTTTTATTTGTACCTTTCTGAACCACATAACCAAATCGTTCAAAGAATGTTTCTTCATCGTGACCACCGACTTTTTTAGATAATGCCAATTCACTATCCATTCCATGTGAACGAGTGATTCTGTCTTTTACTCTTAGTTCTTTACATACCCAATTATAGTAACCCCATTGACCTTCTTCAGTAACGTCATCTCTAAATTCATAGGTGTCGGTGTTAACAACCAATCGATTGATAACATCTTTCCTCATTGAATATCGATTAAAAATTTTAATGAGGTGTTGTTGCATCTCATTATTCTTCATTCTCAATTGTATTTAAAATCTCAATGTATCTTGATTCAGATCTTGAACGAGAGTCGGTAAATCTAACAAGAATATTATTAACCTTATCTTCACTCATATCCAATTCTTTTTTATTTAAGATATGTAAAATAAAGAATAGGTTCGATTGGGTTGTAAATGAATCTTTGGTTGGATTGTCTTTAACGTATTCATACCACATATCGAATAACCCAACGATGTCTTGAAAATGAGTAATATCCATGTTATCTTTAACAAATGACATCATCTGG
>Ga0208855_1000065_pt1 | contig 34226 bp, 30 predicted proteins | sample LakMenEpi17May12_FD_150708 | JGI IMG/M metagenome (GOLD analysis project Ga0208855, IMG submission 150708) | Freshwater microbial communities from Lake Mendota, WI - 17MAY2012 deep hole epilimnion (SPAdes) | ecosystem: Environmental > Aquatic > Freshwater > Lentic | place: Lake Mendota, Madison...
ATCCGTCAGAATAAAAACTCTTTTAGGATTTTCTATAATAAAATTTTCAAGCTTCGCTAGAGGTTTAGTGTTCTTTCGATCAATAGATATATCAGGGATTTTTTCATTTACTTCTACACGCTTTAAATCAAACTTCTTATAGGCATTGATAGATTTAAAAAATTGATCTGGTTTAATTAAAAGATTTTGAGGCTCTAAAATTGGCCTCTCAGCATCATAAGCAAACAACCGAAATCGTTTTTCGGTTTCATGCCAAAAATGACTGCAGGCAAGATCAAGATTACCGTGTTTATAAATGATCGTGTCATCTGAAAAATAACTAAAAATATCACTCATCTCTTCAAAAAATAGCGGCATGTACCACTCAATGCCACCAATGGGTATGCCCTTGCTAATATCTTTGTAAATAGAAGAGCGGGAGGGATCTCCTTCAAAACGCTCTCGATAATTTTGTCGAAATGTACTAATAGAATTTTCATCCATGGGACATTCACGAGCAGGAAGTAACTTAATTTCATTGACTGGGTAAAGTGTTCTTTGTGTATCAACATCGAATGTTCGAATTGAATCAATTTCGTTATCAAAGAAATCTAAGCGATACGGCACTATGCTGCCCATAGGGAATAGATCTATAAGACTTCCCCTTACTGAAAATTCCCCAGGAGCCATGACGCGAACCACATTCATATATCCATTTAATGTTAATTGGTTTTTAAAAGCCTCAATATCAACTTTTTGGCCTTTACGAAAATGAAAGCTAAAAAGTTGTATATAACTTTTAGGGGGTAATAAGTGAAGAGCTGTAGTTACTGGAATAATAACTACATCAAAACTTTTCTGAGTGACTTGATAAAGAGTTAGAAGTCTTTCTGATATTAGATCTGGGTGCGGTGAAAAGTGATCGTAAGGAAGAGTCTCCCAATCGGGTAATAAGTTAATTTTTAAATTTGGACTAAACCAAAGCATCTCTTCCATAAGACGCCTTGCTTCGAATGCTGTCTCCGTAAAAATTGCTAAAGACTTTTTACTTTTAACAATTTCATCGCGAATATATTTAACTAGAGAATAACTATCAGAGCCGTCAATTTCAGCCGTTGATAGTGATTCTTTACTTTGATAATTTGCTTCTAATGGCATATATTGCATGTATAAATGATTAACAATATTATAAGCTTTAAAGCTAGTATTCATTGAGAGGGAATGTTATGAATGATAAAGAATTAGTCGCGCAGCAAGCCTTACAATATGTTAGCGAGAATATGATTATCGGCTTGGGCACAGGATCAACCGCTAACTGCTTCATTGACGCTTTAGCTAAGCGAAATAAAGAAGAAAAGCTAAACATAAGAACAGTATCAAGCTCTGTGGTAAGCATGATTAAAGCAAAAGAAGCTGGCTTACCAATTATAGCTATGGAGCAAATCAATGAAATTGATCTTTATATTGATGGTGCAGACGAAATTACACCAGACCTTACTTTACTTAAAGGACGCGGTTACGATCTCGTTCGAGAGAAGCTGTTAGCTCGATCTGCTAAAAAATTTATTGTTATTGCTGACGAATCTAAAATTGTTGAAAATATTGGAGATAACTTTCCTGTTCCTTCTGAAGTTCAACCTTTTGCATGGGAGCTTGTTAAAAATATCTTAATGAAAAAAGGAACAGGCGACATTAGAATTAACTCAGCAAAAGATGGATATGCAATTACCTCTTGCGGTAATTTCGTACTCGATTTTAATTATACTGAAAAAAATATTGAAAAATTAAACGCGCTTCTGTGTCAAACACCTGGGATTGTAGAACATGGTATTTTTTACAATATCGCCCATGGCGCTTTAATTAGTAGCAATGGAAAAGTTCGTGAGATTTGGAAAAACTAAATCTTTTCAATACCACTCATATAAGGAACTAAGACTTTAGGTATCGTAATACTGCCATCTTCATTCTGATAGTTTTCAATAATCGCTACCAATGTTCTACCTACTGCAAGTCCAGAACCATTTAGCGTGTGAACAAATAAATTTTTTCCATCCTCACTCTTAAACCTTGCCTTTAAGCGTCTTGCTTGAAACGCTTCACAATTTGAAACAGACGAAATTTCACGATAAGTATTTTGTGATGGAAGCCAAACTTCCAAGTCGAAGGTTTTCGCAGCTCCAAAACCCATATCACCTGTGCATAAGGATAGTAATCGATATGGAAGCTCTAGTGAGGTAAGTATAAATTCAGCATGGGAAACCATTTCATCTAGCGCATCATAACTTTTGTCTGGATGCACAATCTGAACCATCTCAACTTTATCAAATTGATGCTGTCTAATCATGCCCCGAGTATCTTTACCGTAAGATCCTGCTTCTGATCTAAAGCAAGGTGTATGAGCAGTCAATTTAATAGGAAGGTCAGACTGCTTAACGACTTCGTCACGAACAAAATTTGTGAGAGTCACCTCAGAAGTTGGGATTAAATACAATTTACTTTCGTTATGTGAAAGACTAAAAAGATCAGCTTCAAATTTAGGTAGTTGCCCTGTGCCTATTAATGAATCGCTATTAACCAAATAAGGTGTATAACATTCCTTATAGCCATGTTTATCTGTTTGAGTATCAAGCATATATTGCGTAATAGCCCGATGTAATTTCGCAAGCTTACCTTCAATTACAACAAAACGAGCGCCTGAGAGCTTTGCACCTAAATCGAAATTAAGACCATGCGGAGCACCTACATCGACATGATCCTTAACTTTGAAATTAAATTTTCTAGGCTCGCCAACTGTCTTCACAACTTGGTTGTCGTTTTCGGACTTGCCTATCGGGGTAGAATCATGAGGAATATTAGGGATATTTAGCATGAATTGATTAATCTTTTCTTGCAGCCCTGCTAATTCTGATTCGCCAGCCTTTAAATCATCTGAAAGTGCATTAACGCTCTTCATCAGTAAATCAGTATTTTCATTTTTAGATTTAGAAATACCAATTTCTTTTGAGATGGAATTTCTTTTTTCTTGAAGATCTTGCGTCTTAACTTGCAGATCTTTTCTTAAATTTTCCAATGCTTGAAAGGTAGCTACATCAAGATCAAATCCTCTGCTTAAGAGCTTATCTTTAGCAATCCCAATATCGTTTCTTAGTATTTGAATATCAATCATAAATAACCTATTTCTTTTGCTTGTCCTGAGATTTTAAATAATTCATTTTTTCGAGAATTTTACCCTCTAATCCTCGAGTTGTAGGCTTATAAAATTCAATAGGGTCTAAATTATCCGGAAAATATTTTTCACCCGCCGCATAAGCATCAGGTTCATTGTGAGCATAACGGTAGTTTTTTCCGTAATCTAACTCTTTCATCAGCTTAGTCGGGGCATTTCGAAGATGAACTGGTACATCACTATTATCTCCTTCGGCTACAAATGCTTTTACTTCATTAAAAGCCATATATGCCGCATTGCTTTTGGCGGCAATTGATAGGTAAATCACTGCGTTAGAAAGCGCTAACTCACCCTCAGGCGAACCAAGGCGTTCATATATCTGGTAAGCTTCGAGCGCCATAGTTTGCCCCTTTGGATCAGCTAAGCCTATGTCCTCAACAGCGATTCTAACGATTCTTCTCGCCAAATAAAGTGGATCAGCGCCTCCATCTAACATACGATGAAGCCAATATAAAGCAGCATTTGGATCAGACCCTCTCACAGATTTATGAAGCGCTGAAATTTGGTCGTAAAATTGATCTCCACCTTTATCAAAACGTCGTATCTTGCTTGTAATTGTTTTCTTTAAAAAGTCTCGATCAATTTTATTGGCTTTTAAAGATTTTGCTGTATTAAAGAGCAATTCTAGAAAATTGAGCAGTCTTCTAGCATCGCCATTCACATGAGCAATAATCTCTTGCTGTGCTTCATGATCCACCTCGATTTCTGGCGCAATGTATATCTTAGCTTTTTCATAAATTGAAAAAAGATCATCTTCATCAAGCGTTTTTAAAACATAAACTTGAGATCGACTTAATAAAGCTGAATTAACTTCAAAAGATGGGTTCTCTGTAGTCGCTCCAATAAAAGTAATTAATCCTGATTCAACATGTGGCAAAAATGCATCTTGCTGACTTTTATTAAAGCGATGAACTTCATCTACAAATAAAATTGTTTTTTTATTATATTGCTGCAAATTAAGCTGGGCTTTATCTATAGCTTCTCGAATATCTTTAACGCCAGATAGCACTGCAGATACAGATATAAATTCTGCATCAATTGAATTAGCGATGACTCGAGCAATAGTAGTTTTTCCTACGCCTGGCGGCCCCCATAAAATCATTGAAGGTAAATTGCCAGATTCAATAGCTACACGCAAAGACTTGCCCTCACCTAAAATATGTTTTTGTCCTGCTATTTCGCCAACAAATTTAGGTCTTAAATACTCAGCAAGTGGCAATTGAGATTGATTAGGTTCGAACATTTGATTCATTGGTGTTATTTACCTGAGATTTCTTCTTGAATTAACCAGCGGCCATCAATTTTTTTAACTACGAGCGATTTATTAGACATCTCAGTCAGCTTATCGGAGGTATATTTTTGTTTAAATTGTATGCGAGCAGAATTTTCAGCCTTCATGGTTAGTTTTATATCTTCTATTTCAACGAGAATCTTTCCTTGAGAAGAAATTTTTTGTCTCCTTGAGGTTTGCCATAAAGAAAACGCATCGCCATTAGGAGTTTTAAAATCTTGTGCATATTTACTTAAATAAAGATCGATATCTTTAGCTGACCACGCATTCGCCCAGTCATTAGCAAAAGCAATTAACTCTGCGTCTTTATTTTTATTAGGATTAGAAGTTGTCGATAAATTGGTTGGTACACCGCCATTTTGAACAACATCAACGCCATTAGGCAGTTTGAATAAAAAATCATTATCAGATAAGCTCACATTGTATTTAGCATTCTTAAAGCTAATCGTTGTTATATGTTCAAATGCATCAACAATTTTCATCACTGATAATTTATTTTCAGTTAAACCAAGCATAACTTTACTAAATCCAGCACCTTCTTCCTTCGGAATAGCCTCGACCCATTTAATATTTTGACTGGATTCATCTCCAGCCTGAGATTCTATATTTTTAAGAGTGAAATATTTTTCAATGTTTTTGCCTGCGATAATTAAAAGCGGAGTTGAGCCGCCCACTTTGGCTATCGAATTAATAGAAACTTGTCTAAGATCTTGATCGTACATATACAATCGATCACCATCGCTGATAATTTGATTTTGATATGGCTTTAAATAATCCCATCTAAACTTGTTAGGTCTTTTAAATAGCATTACACCTTCAACATCTTGAAGTTTAGAACCCTTTTTATCTAAAACAACCTGACTAAATTCAGAAGACATGCTTGATACATTATTTACAAAAGCATTTAGATCTGAGATGCCTTCTGCAAATACATTTAAAGAAAGCATTAGAAGAACAAAAAACAGTTTATTCATTTTGATTTGGAGCTAGGATATCTCTATTACCATTGCTTTGCATTGCTGAAACAAGTCCGGCTCTTTCCATATCCTCAATAATTCTTGCGGCACGGTTATATCCAATACGCAAGTGTCTTTGAACTGAAGAGATGGATGGCTTTCTTGTTCGCAATACCAATTCCACAGCCTCATCATAAAGCGGATCTTTTTCGCCTGAGAAATTCGAAGATGAGTCGCCATAATCCCCGCTCTCTGAAGTTTCATTGGTTAAAATACCTTCAATATAATTTGGCTCACCATGTGACTTAAGATAGCTCACAACTTTATGTACTTCTTGATCAGAAACAAATGCTCCGTGAATTCTTTGAGGATAACCTGAGCCTGCTGGCTGATATAACATATCACCCTGTCCAAGTAACGTCTCGGCACCCATTTGATCTAAGATTGTTCTGGAATCAATTTTGCTAGATACCTGGAATGCAATTCTTGCAGGAATATTAGCTTTAATGAGTCCTGTGATCACGTCTACTGATGGTCTTTGTGTAGCTAACACTAAATGGATACCAGATGCTCTAGCTTTTTGAGCAAGTCTAGCAATGAGCTCTTCAATTTTTTTGCCTACTACCATCATTAAATCTGCAAGCTCATCAATCACAATCACAATCAGTGGCATTTCAGATAATGGTTCAGTATTTTCCGGGTTTACAGGATCTGCAATAGGAGAGCCATCCTTCATGCTGTCTTTAATTTTTTGATTGTAACCAGCTAAGTTTCGAACGCCCAACATCGACATCAGCTTATAACGTCTTTCCATTTCACCTACACACCAATTTAATGCATTGGCAGCTTGACGCATATCAGTTACGACCGGCGCTAATAAGTGAGGTATCCCTTCATAAACAGACAACTCAAGCATTTTAGGGTCAATGAAAATCATCCTCACTTTTTCAGAGTTGGCCTTGTAAAGCAAACTTAAGATTAATGCATTGATCGCAACCGACTTACCCGAACCCGTAGTACCAGCAATTAATACATGTGGCATTTTCGATAAATCAGCAACCTCTGGGCGACCAGAAATATCTTTTCCTAAAGCAATTGTGAGAGAAGCGCTCGTATCTGCAAAGATTTGAGAGCTCATAATTTCAGACAAGTAAACAATCTGCCTTTTAGGATTAGGTATCTCTAAGCCCATACATGTTTTACCAGGAATGGTTTCAACAACACGAACACTCACCACAGACAATGCGCGCGCTAAATCTTTAGATAAGTTAGTGACTTGACTACCCTTAACCCCAGGTGCTGGCTCAAACTCATAACGGGTGATCACAGGGCCAGGTTGGGCTGAAATTACTTTGGCTTCAATACCAAAGTCCATTAATTTCTTTTCAATGAGTCGGGATATAAATTCAATTGTTTCTGGTGATTGTGGTTCGACTTGATGAGATGGCTGATCTAGAAGATGAAGAGGTGGTAGTAAATTGTCACTAAAATTAAATAATGGAATTTGTTTCTCTTTTTGTACGCGCTCACTCTTTTTAATTTGTACGTCAGGAGACTCAATATTAACTGGGGATCTATTTTCAGATTTTCTACGTTCACTCTCTAAGAGCTCTAATCTCTGCTGCTCGATAATTCTCCCATGTTTGCGATCTTGCCAATCTCTATATCGATACTGACCTCTTTGGAATAGAGCGAAAGTAAAGTGTCCAGAATGCTCTGAAATTTTAAGCCATGACCATCCTGTAAATAAGCTGAATCCAATCGCAATCGATGTGATCAAGAAAATACTTGAGCCGACATAACCTAAAGACGAACGCAATGCTTGGTCGAATAATCTTCCAAGTAAGCCGCCTTGGCTTAGTGGAAATTGCGCTGGCAGATCTATTAAGTGGCCTGCTTCAAAAGCAGATGAAGCAGAAATCAAAAGAAAGAAACCAAAATAATTAAAAAGCAAAAAAGAGCGATAGCCTTTTAAATCTTTATTGTATTGAGGATAGAGAAGCCAAATACTAAAGAAACATAAGAAACTCAGCCACCAGCTTGATAAACCGAAAATATAGAGGAGCAAATCAGATAAATACGAACCAATAATTCCGCCAGCATTATGAATTGAATGTGTGCCACTGACGCTATGAGACCACGATGGGTCTTGACTAGAGTATGTCGCAAGGGTGATGGTTAAATAAAAGCCTAAAAAAATTAAACTTAACCACCAAGCTTCGCGTGTGAGCTTACTTTTAATCCCACTAAGTTTATTATCTTGTGGGGTTTGGCTAGCTTTTCCAGATTCTGATTTTTTTTTAAAAAACAAGGTTATAAATGCTCGGAATGTTTCATCAATTATATCAGTTTGAAGTGCCAAAAAATGATGAAAAAAGCCTCAAAAAATGGCCCTTCTGTCAAAAATAGGTTTGCTTAATCAGGCGATGAAAACTAAAATTGATCGTTTGTAACTTCACACTCTTTTCAGGAATTTTTATGGCAAAACATGCCCAACTTATCATCTTAGGCTCTGGTCCAGCAGGCTATTCTGCTGCAGTTTATGCTGCCAGAGCAAACCTTAATCCTGTTCTTATCACAGGGATTGCTCAAGGAGGTCAATTAATGACTACGACAGACGTTGATAATTGGCCTGCAGATCCTGATGGGGTTATGGGGCCTGAGCTTATGGAACGCTTTGAAAAACATGCTAAGCGCTTCAACACTGAAATTGTGTTTGACCATATTCATACAACACACCTTAAAGAAAAACCTATTCGACTTATAGGGGACTCATCTGAGTACACTTGTGACGCACTTATTATTTCAACTGGTGCATCAGCAAAATATCTTGGATTAGATAGTGAAACTGCATTTTTAGGCAAGGGTGTTTCTGCTTGTGCAACATGCGATGGCTTTTTTTATAAAAACCAAGAGGTAGCTGTTGTTGGTGGCGGAAATACAGCTGTCGAAGAGGCGCTCTATCTATCCAATATCGCAAATAAAGTGACATTAATTCACAGGCGTGACAAATTCAAAGCTGAAGCTATTCAAATGGATAAAATTCACGATCGCGTGAAAGAAGGAAAAATTGTCCTTGAAACATTTAAAACTCTAGAGGAAGTTCTAGGTGATGCTTCAGGCGTAACTGGAATCAAAATTAAAGATGTAAATACAAATGAAAGTAAATCGATAGCACTCAAAGGTGTTTTTATTGCCATTGGTCATCAACCTAATACCTCAATCTTCGAAAGTCAGTTGGATATGGAAAATGGTTATATCATCACAAATGCGGGTCGTCATGGTAATTTTACTGCGACTTCAATACCTGGCGTATTTGCAGCTGGGGATGTTCAAGATCATATTTATCGTCAAGCAGTAACAAGTGCTGGAACCGGTTGTATGGCAGCCCTCGATGCAGAAAGATTTTTAACGAAATAATGTCATGGCAAAAAATGAAAATGAGAAAGACGAAATTGATTTATTCAGGGAAGCCATTAAAGGCGCAACTCCATTAAAAATCAGTTCGAAAAAAAAAGAACATAAAGCACCTCAAAAAAAACCCAAGCCCGTACCTCTAAATTTTATTAGGGATGAAAAACAAGCGCTGATTGATTCTATTAGCGATCATTACGAGCCGCTGCATGATATTGAAAATGGTGAGGAGCTTTTCTATATCAGGCAAGGTCACTCGCCCGATGTCTTAAAAAAACTAAGAAAAGGTTACTGGGTCGTTCAAAAATCTATTGATCTTCATGGCATGATTTCCGATGAAGCGAAAGCATATGTAGTTCACTTTATAGCTGAATGTAAAAAAAATAATATACGCTGCGTTCGTATCGTGCATGGAAAAGGTTATAACTCTAAAAACAAAGAACCCATTCTTAAAAATAAACTTAAGCATTGGTTAGCGCAAAAAGAAGAAGTCATCGCATACGCTCAAGCTCGAGCTCACGACGGAGGGAGTGGAGCAGTTATTGTTTTATTAACTGCGCATTAAGCTTCGCCTAAAAAGCCTCCACTTTGATGCTTCCAAAGTCTCGCATACAACCCTTTCTTTTTAATAAGCTCATTATGAGACCCCTCTTCAATAATTTTGCCTTTATCAATCACAATAAGCCTATCCATTGCAGCAATCGTTGATAGTCGATGTGCAATTGCGATTACCGTCTTACCTTCCATTAATTGATAAAGACTTTGTTGAATTACAACTTCAATTTCAGAATCAAGTGCGCTTGTCGCTTCATCTAATAACAATATAGGTGCATCTTTCAACATAACTCTTGCAATAGAAATACGTTGCCTTTGACCACCCGACAACTTAACACCTCTTTCTCCGACATGAGCTTCATAGCCTTTTCTAGAAAGATTATCTTCCAGTCGCATTATAAAATCATGAGCTTTAGCTCTTTTTGCTGCGCCAATCATTTCGTTTCGAGTGGCATTAGGCCTTCCATAAACTATATTGTCTTTAACTGAGCGGTGAAGTAAGGATGTATCTTGTGTAACCATACCAATCTTTTCTCTCAAGCTATTTTGATTTACTTTTGATATATCTTGATTGTCGATAGTAATTACACCTGATTTAAGGTCATAAAATCGCAATAATAAATTTACGAGTGTAGATTTACCTGATCCAGACTTACCTACTAGACCAACTTTTTCTCCAGGCTTAATATTCAATGAAAAATTATGAATGACTGATGTTTTTTGATTGGGATAATTAAAAACAATATTTTTAAATGAAACTGAAGCTTTTTTGATGATGAGATCTTCTGCATTTTCAACATCTTGAATTTCTTGATGAATTGAAAGTGTATTGAGGCCGTCTTGAAGAGTTCCAACTTGCTCATATAAGGATGTCATTTCCCACATGACCCAGTGCGATATGCCATTCAATCTCAAAGCCATTGCTGTAGAAGTTGCGACCACTCCCACCATGATTTCATTCTTCGACCAAAGCCAAATTGAAACAATACCTGTACCAATCACAAGTAACATACTTAAAAAATGATTAATAATTTCAATCCAACTGACTAATCGCATTTGCATATTTACAGCGCCTAAAAAATCATTCATTGCAACCTTAGCAAAGTTAGCTTCTCGTCCAGCATGCGAGAAGAGTTTAATGGTGCTTATATTCGTATAAGCATCTGTAATGCGCCCCGTCATTAATGACCTTGCATCAGCTTGATTTCTCGACAATTTACTTAAGCGGGGTACAAAATAAATAAGGACCAAAATATACAAAAGAAACCAGCTAAGAAATGGAAGCATTAGTATCAAATTAAATTGGCCTACAACAAAAATCATCGTTAAAAAATAAATAACTACATAGACCAAAATGTCAGCCAAAATGAACCATAAATCCCTAACCGCAAGAGCAGTTTGCATCACTTTTGCAGCAACCCTCCCTGCAAATTCATTGTGATAAAAATTCATACTCTGATTAAGAAGTAATCGGTGAAAATTCCAACGCATTCGCATTGGAAATGCACCTGCAAGGGATTGATGTTTAATTAAGGTTTGGAATAAAACAAGTAATGTACTTAAGATTAAAACTACTGATGCTGAAATAAGCATAGAAGTATTTTGAGACCAAAAATTTTCTGGGCTTGAATGATTTAGTAAGTCAATCAAAGAACCCATATATGAGAATAAAATAGCTTCAAAGCTCCCTATCACCGCTGTTAATAGGGCCATAAATAAAATGAGCCACCTAAGATTTTTAGTGCATGCCCATACAAACAACAACAGGGTTTTGGGTGGCGTGGTTAAAAAGTACTCGGGGAAAGGATTAAGGAGTTTTTCAAAGCGTTGAAACATAAAACTTATTGCGACTCTATCAAACAAATAGCTTGAGCTGCAATACCTTCGCCTCTTCCAGTAAATCCAAGGGTTTCAGTTGTTGTTGCTTTCACATTCACTGCTTGAATATCAAGATGGCAATCTAATGCGATATTATTTTTCATGCGATCAATATACGGTGCCAATTTAGGTAATTCACAAATCACCGTGGCATCAATATTAATAATCGAGTATTTTTTTTCTTGAATTAATAAAATTACTTTTTTTAAAATATCTCTGGAGTCTATATCCTTAATAGAGGGATCTGTATTTGGAAAATGCTGGCCTATATCTCCTAAACCAGCAGCACCAAGAATTGCATCTGCAATTGCATGTAAAAGAACATCAGCATCTGAATGGCCGTCTAATCCTTTATGAAAAGGGATTTCCACTCCCCCAATAATGCATCTTCTTCCCCTCACTAACTGATGAACATCAAAACCTTGCCCCACTTTTATCATCATAAATACCTATTCAGTTATTAAATGTTCAAGAATATTAAGGTCTTCTTGGTAAGTTACTTTAAAATTTCTAAAATCGCCTTTAATTAATTTTGGTTTCATTCCTAAACTCTCGATTGCTTGAGACTCATCGGTTGGAATGCCATTAAATGACTTAAGTGCCTCGGTTAACATTCTATACCTATACATTTGTGGTGTTTGCGCTTGCCATAAATGATCTCTTACTGGCGAATCAATAACTCTATCTTCTTTGTCAGATTTTTTTATAGTGTCAGCTATAGGGTAAGCAAGTAAGCCACCTACGGGATCATTTTTTAAAGTCTCTATTAGATGAATAACATCTTTTTCTTGAATGCCTGGGCGTGCCGCATCATGAACTAAAATCCAATCATTCTCGTCCGTATGTTTTTTTATAGTTTCTAATGTATTCAGCACCGTCTTAGCTCGAGAGTCTCCGCCACAATAATGCGTGCTAACTTTAGATGATAAAGACAGATTAAGTGTATTCCACATATCATCTTTTGGATGAAGAGCAATATGAATAGAATCGACGTGAGAGATATTTTCAAAAACTCGAATTACTCTTTCAATGAAAGTTTTTTTATGAATTTTAAGGTACTGTTTGGGTTGGCCCAACCCCATTCTTGAACCTGAGCCTGCTGCTGGAATAATGATGTGAAATTTTGCCATGGGAAATTTTAACATGGCATCAGGTAATGCTTTTAAGAGATAAGATTAATCATCTGAATTAGCTGCAATTTTATGAATCGAAATATCAGCGCCATTAAATTCTTCTTCTTGCGTTAGTCGAATCCCAAAGAAATACTTAATAATGCCGTAAACTAAAAATCCCCCGGCAAGCGCTATAAATACGCCTAATAAAGTTCCTATAAGTTGAGATGCAAAACTAACACCTCCCATGCCACCAAAATAAGTAGACCCAAAAATACCAGCGGCAATACCACCCCAAGCACCGCAAAGTCCATGCAATGGCCACACGCCCAATACATCATCAATTTTTAAACGATTTTGTGTAAGGGTAAAAGCCCATACAAAAAGAATGCCTGCAACTAAGCCAGTCATAAGAGCGCCTATGGGATGAAAAATATCTGATCCTGCACACACCGCAACAAGGCCTGCAAGAGGTCCATTATGAATAAAGCCAGGATCATTTTTTCCAACGATAAGAGCTGCTATGGTGCCCCCTGCTAATGCCATCAGAGAATTAATCGCTACAAGCCCTGAAATACCATTCGCTGTTTGCGCTGACATGACGTTAAAGCCAAACCACCCTACAGTTAAGATCCAAGCTCCTAAAGCTAAAAAAGGAATATTAGATGGTGGGTAAGCTTGAAGCCTTCCATCTTTACCATATCTTCCATGTCTTGCCCCAAGCAATAAAACCGCCGCCAAAGCAATCCAGCCTCCCATTGCATGCACAACTACTGAGCCTGCAAAATCGTGGAATTTAAATCCAAAATTACCTTCGAGGAAAGATTGGACACCTAAATGATTATTCCAAGCAATACCCTCAAAAAATGGATATACGAAACCCACCAAAGCGAAGGTAGCTGCTAATTGAGAATTGAATTTAGCTCTTTCAGCTATGCCCCCAGATATAATTGCAGGAATAGCTGCAGCAAAAGTAAGTAAAAAGAAAAACTTTACGAGTTCATAGCCATTTTTAGCAGACAATGTTTCTGCAGGTGATAAGAAACTCACCCCATAGGCAATGCCATAACCTATAAAAAAGTAGGCAAGTGTAGATACTGAAAAATCGACAAGGATTTTAACAAGGGCATTGACTTGATTTTTATGACGCACAGTGCCCACTTCTAGAAATGCAAAACCCGCATGCATAGCAAGCACCATAATCGCGCCCAATAAAACAAATAAAACATCATTTGCACCAATTAAGTTATCCATGGCGGACATTCCTTATCTTTAAAGTATTAAATTAAATATAATTTTATATAAGAATGAATAAAAATAAGAAATTGTGTTTTTTTTATCTTAAAATTTTCAAAATTTCTATTTTTAAGCACTATTTATGTGCATTTTTATGAATTAATGTTTTTATGCACACAAATAATGCATAAAAATAACCACTAAGTGATGGTGAAGCGCGTTTAAGATATGAAGATCATTTTTTAAATTACATTTATGCTGGAATATACCCTTCTTGCTTTACTAATCGTGATCGTTTGGTTTTGGATTGATTCAATCTCAAAACGTGAACTTGCTATTCAGTTTGGGAAAAATTTATCTAAACAATTTGATCTACAATTTTTAGACGAGACGGTTGCATGCGAAAAAATTACTTTAAAACGAAATGAAGAAGGTCAAGTTGCCATATTAAGATGTTACGAATTCATGGTAAGTAGCTCCACAAATGATCGAATCAAATGTAATCTCTACCTCTTGGGCAAGCACTTACATAACTGGCATATTCCACCCTACATCAATACAGCTTCTTAAATGTATATTGGCCGCTTCGCACCTTCTCCAACAGGCCCAATGCATTTTGGATCACTAATTACCGCAGTCGCAAGTTATCTTGATGCTAAACACCAACATGGTATTTGGAAGGTGCGCATAGAAGATCTCGACCAACCAAGAACTGTCAAAGGAAGTGACAAAACAATTTTGGATACGCTTCATCAGCATGGTTTCCATTGGGATGATGAAGTTATTTATCAAAGCCACCGACTAGATATATACCAGTCTTTCTTATCGAAATTAAATGAAAAAAAAATTACCTATTATTGCGAATGCAGCAGAAAAGAAATTGCCGACTCAGCCATAACTGGTATTGATGGAATGATTTACCCGGGGACTTGCAGAAATAAAATATTAGATTCAAATCATCACGCTTTAAGAGTGAAAGTAGAAGATTTATTCATAGAGTTTGAAGATAAAATTCAAGGCGGGATTAAACAGAATATATTAAAAGAATTTGGAGATTTTATTTTAAAAAGATCAGATGGCATTTATGCGTATCAACTTGCTGTAGTGATTGATGATGCATTGCAAAATATCAATACCATCATAAGAGGAAGCGACCTCATTGACTCTTCATCAAGACAAATATACTTACAAAAAATTTTATCGCTACCTAAAGTCGCCTATGGCCATGTCCCTGTGGCTACTTTAAATCAAAAAAAACTAAGTAAAGAAAATCAATCTATGCCTATTAACATTTCAAACGTAAAAGATAATTTAATTGCATGCCTTAAATTTCTTGGACAAGACTATGAAGTTATTAGAAAAGAAAATACACTTACAAACTTTTGGACCACAGCTATTCAATTATGGGACATCTCACTTGTGCCCAAAATAAAAACTATTGAAATTTAAATTTTATGCATAACTCAGAAGACAAATTATATCGATTTATTTTTGAAGATACGGACATTCGAGGTAACTATGTGAAGTTAAGTCATACAATCGAAGAGGCCACACAACATCAAGCACTTCCAAAAAATCTTCATACCGCTCTCGGAGAACTTATGGTGGCAAGTGCCCTTCTAGCTTCCACTCTTAAGCTAGATGGCTCACTCACATTACAAATTCAAACCAATGGACCACTAAAATTATTAATTGCTGAATGCAATGGAAATTTAGGTATGCGGGGCACAGTAAAATGGAGCGGCCCTATAGAATCTCTATCGCCCATTGACCTTATAAAAGAAGGTCACTTCATTATTACTTTAGTACAAAAAAATGCAAAGACGCCTTATCAAGGTATCGTGCCTATGGAAGGGAATTCAATCAGCGAGCTCCTTGAAAATTATATGTTAAGGTCAGAACAGATCCAAACCAAACTCTGGATTCATTCTCAAAATGATATTTTCTGTGGGCTTCTTATTCAAAAACTTCCATTTAATTCTTCAACACAGGAATTAAATCAGGATGAAATGAGAGGGGTTTGGGAAAGTGTTGTGAAATCTGCCAACCAATCTTTTAATTCACTTGGTCCAGAATTAGAGGCATCTGAAATTCTTCAGAATGTATTTTTAACAGAGACAATTCGCCTATACGATCCTACCTATCTTAGTTTTTATTGCAGCTGCTCTAAAAAAAGTGTGGAAAATATGCTTCGCCTTATTGGGAAAAAAGAGTGTGAATCTATCATCGAAGAACAAGCGTCGATTACGATTCACTGCGATTTCTGCAATGAATGTTACAAATATTCAGAAGATGAAGTAGTTTTTGTATTTAACGAGTCAAATAATTCGGTTAAACATTAGAATTTTCTTGTCTATATTTTTCATATAAACAAATCGATACAGCAGCGGAAACATTTAAAGATTCAATACCTTTTTCCATAGGTATATGAATTGAATCGGAAGCTAAGCCTATTGTTTCTGACTGAAGCCCATTGCCCTCGTTACCAAAAATAAAAGCAACAGGTCCTTTTAAATTCTCTTTAAATACAGATTTCCCAGTTAATTCAGTTGCAAAAATTTTTCCCTTGAATGCTTTTGTAATATCAGAAAAAACTGCATTCTCAATACATGGCAAATAAAAATGTGCGCCTTGTCCGCCTCTTAATACCTTAGGCGACCAAATATCAGCGCAATGATCAGACAAGTAAACAAGATCTACACCTGAGGCACTTGCAGATCTTAATATGCTACCTAAGTTGCCTGGATCTTGAATATCTTCTAACAATAAAATACAGTTTTGATTTTCTGGAGTTTCTAAATGTGGAATATTAATAGATGCAAGAATGCCTGTAGGTGATATCACTGGTGCTATTTCAGAAAAGAGCCCCGCTGGAAATTCCAATACTTGTGTATCTTCATTAAGATATGGTGCAATTTTATCAATATCACTGCCCTGAATTAAAGCCACAGAGTCGGGTGAACCAAAGCGCTCAGCATAAGATTCGATAAGATGAATACCATCTAAGATAGTTTGCTGAACCTCATGCCGATAACGAGGTGACTCGTTAAGTTTTTTTAAGTGCTTGAAATGCTGATTGCCACGAGATGAGATGAGCTGTCGTTTCATACTATTCAAATGCTTTTAAAGGTGTCAATTTAAACCCTGAATCTCTTAACTGACTTAACAAGCCATCCTTACCTGAAAGATGTGATGCTCCGACTGCAATAAATAATTGTTTGTCTTGTGCAAGCTCTTTAATTTTTATGGCCATCTTTTTATTTCTTTCATCCATAAGCTGAATTTTAATTTTAGCCCACAAAGCTTTGGGTAATAACTTACCTGTTAATTGTTCGTCAGTTTTACGTATTTGCTCAACATCGGCCGAGAGATATTCCTTCATGAGCAGATTGTAATCATACAATCTTTCTTTCTCTGTTTTTTTTAAAACCGCTCTAAGCATCATTAGTTGTTCATCTAGCGAGAGGGAGTCCATCGAAGCAAAATGTTCTTTTGATGACTCAATTCCTAAAACTTCTTTATCTAAATCCTCAGCCATTGCCATTAAAAGATAATCTTGATTAAATTCGGTATGGGGCTTAGGAGAGTCGAAGATAATAGCCAAGAGCCAAGGCTTCATTCTTATGACATTCTCGAAATACATAACATGAAATTCTGAAAGTTTTTTAATTTGATTAAGCTCTTCAGCATTTAAGTGTGATACGAGAGAATAATTCTTCATAAAAAGATTTTGTGAATGGTCGCCAGGGGTAATCTCAACCAAAAGAAGATCAGATGCATTGATGGATTTTTTAACGGCAGGCAAGAACTTAATAATTCTATTGTCATCTGTATGAATAGTGCCGAATAAATAATGCGTCAAACCATTCGGTGCTTTTAATTTCCAGAATAATCCTCGCTCACTAGCGTTAGCAAATGAGACTGTATTTAAGAGTAATATAACTAATATTAAAAAACGTTTCATACCTTGAAATTAAATTAAGCTTTCCTCACAAAAACATGGCTCAATGGATAAAAACTGAATTCGGTTCCATCGCTTTACTTAGTAATCATGACCCCTTTCCTAAGACTGATCAAGCGCTTATTGAACCTAATGGCCTTATCGCAATATCAAAAACACTTGAAGCTAAAAAAATTATTGAGGCTTATAAACAAGGGATATTTCCTTGGTTCAATGAACACGAACCTATTTTATGGTGGTCACCCGATCCAAGATTAATATTGTTCCCTGAAGACCTTATAATTTCATCGTCACTATCTAAGAAAATTAGGAAAAATAATTATCGATTTTTAATAGACAATGATTTTTCATCTATTATTAAACATTGCAGTGAGATTAAAAGAAAAGGCCAAGATGGCACATGGATTGACGATCGCATTATTAATGCATACACAGAATTACATCAATCAAAAATTGCTCATTCTTTTGAAATCTACGTTAATGAAAATCTCGTCGGCGGCCTTTATGGAATAGTTTTAGATGGCGTTTTCTTTGGTGAATCTATGTTTCATTATGAAAGAGACGCCTCTAAAATAGCTTTTGTTCTTGCCATTCAGCATCTAAAAAACATAGGCATTAAGATGGTAGACTGTCAGATGAAAACGAACCATCTTTTAAGTTTAGGTGCTAAAGAGATCTCTCGTGACCGATTTATTCAACTACTTAATACTTATATTAAAACATGAGCCTTCCTGACGAATTATCAAGTCATAAGATTCAATTCTACGTCACAACAAGTTATGCCTGTGGCTACATAGAAGGTCGAGCATCTCAATCATTAGTTGCTACGCCTCATCACCTTATTAGCCAAAAACACTTCGATGATCTTATAAAAAAAGGCTTTCGAAGGAGCGGTAAATTTACGTACAAACCTTATTGCGAACTTTGTAGTGCATGTATTCCTATTCGTATTAATGTTAAAGATTTTATGCGCTCAAAAAGCGCTAAAAGAATTATTAAAAATCATCAGCATCTTCAAACTTCTGTACTTCCCCTTTCCTTTCACGAGGATCATTTCAAGCTTTATTTGGAATATCAAAAAAATAGACATGAAAAAATAAAAGCAACGGATGATGATGTTAATCAGTACAGTGAGTTTTTATTACAAAGCAATATTGATAGTCGATTAATTCAATTTCAAGATCAAGGGGATTTAAAAATTGTAAGTTTTGTCGATATAGTTGAAGACGGCATTTCTGCGGTGTATACATTTTTTGATACGTCTGATAAATCATTCAGCTATGGAACTTATTCCATACTATGGCTCATTAATTGGTGTGCTGAAAAAAAATTAGATTATGTTTATTTGGGCTACTGGATTCAAGAAAGCAAAAAGATGAATTACAAAACTCACTTTAAACCTTTTGAGCTATTCATCAATAACGAATGGCGATCATTTAATAGTGAACATGATACAATTCAATTGTTAAACAATATCAAATAAATCAACTATATACAGTGAATAAAATTCTTATTTTTGGTGTCGGTCTTATCGGGGGATCTATTGCACTCTCTGCAAAAAAATCAGGTCTCGCTTCAGATATTGTTGGCGTCGGCAGAAACCAAGATAATCTCAATGATGCCATTAAACTTAAACTTATTGATCGTACGAGCCAAGAATTAAATAAAGATATTGCAGAGGCTCATATCATTATTATTGCAACACCGGTGGCGCAATTCCCCTTGATACTTAAAACGATTCAACCTCATTTATCTTCACATACAATTATCACTGATGTTGGAAGTACCAAAACAAGTGTTATTGAGTCAGCAAAACAAATTTTAGGTAGTCAATACTCACAGTTTATTGGCGGTCACCCTATTGCTGGATCAGAAAAACATGGTGCAACGGCAGCTCATATTGATTTATTTAAAGATAAAAATGTGATTTTAACGCCAGATCATGATACATCTCCTCGCGCAAAAGAGGTAATTGAAGGGCTATGGAAAAATGCAGGCGCTATAGTTTCAAATATGTCTCATAGCGATCATGACAAAATATTTTCAACAATCAGCCATCTTCCACATCTTTTAGCTTTTTCACTCGTGGATATGATTACCCAAAGAGCAAATGCAAATGAACTTTTAAAATTTGCTGCAAGTGGATTTAAAGATTTTACAAGAATTGCAGCAAGCTCTCCTGAGATGTGGAAAGACATTACACTCGCAAATAAAAAATTTATCCTTGATGATATTAAGCACTTTGAAAATCAAATCAAATTGCTAAAAGAAGCTATTGAGCATGAAGATGAAAAAAAGATTTTGACGTTATTCGAAAATGCAAGCAAAACTCGAAGCGAATGGTCTCGATAATTTAAGCGCATGACAAATCAAAAGAAATTAAAAGCTGTTCAATCTGTTTCTGGTCAAGTTACTCTCCCTGGATCTAAAAGTATCACTAACCGTATTCTTCTTTTGTCTGCCATTGCAGATGGTGCAACAACTATCATAGGGCCTCTTGTTTCTGATGACACGCTTCATATGATTGATGCATTAAAAAAACTTCAAGTTGATCTTACGCAAAAAGATAATGGTGACATTCTCATTCATGGTACTCGAGGTAATTTTAAAAATAAGTCAGCTGAAATTTTTTTAGGTAATGCGGGTACTGCATTTAGGCCCTTAACTGCAGCATTATCTTTTTCCAAGGGCCAATACACACTAAGCGGTTTGCCTCGAATGCATGAACGCCCTATTAAAGATCTTGTTGACGCACTCTTGCAATTAAATGCAGATATAACCTATCTCGATCAAGAAGGTTATCCTCCTTTAAAGATATCTCCATCTGAAATTATGATTAACGGTCCTATAAAAATTAGAGGGGATATTTCAAGTCAATTTTTAACATCTCTTCTAATGGCAATGCCACTTACAAAAAAAGAAGTGGTTATTGAAATCGAGGGTGATTTAATTTCAAAACCTTACATTGATATTACGCTTAATCTAATGGCGCGATTTGGTATACATGTTAAAAAAATAGACTGGAAACATTTTGTTATTCCCGGTTCAAGTTCCTACGTGAGCCCAGGTGAAATATTTGTTGAAGGTGACGCTTCATCGGCCTCTTATTTCTTAGCAGCAGGGGCGCTTGCCGGCGATATCGAAGTTAAAGGTATTGGTAGAAATAGCATTCAAGGTGATGTGAAATTCGCTGAGGCTTTAGTACTTATGGGCGCTGACATAAATATCCTTGAAGCATCTATTCAGGTTACAAAAGTCGCTGCTCTTCAAGCAATAAATCTTGATTGTAATCATATTCCAGATGCTGCGATGACGCTTGCGGTATTAGCCCTATTTGCAAAAGGCACGACTAAGCTTCTTAATATTGGAAGCTGGCGCGTTAAAGAAACTGATCGCATTAAAGCCATGGCAACTGAACTTAGAAAATTAGGTGCGGCTGTTACTGAAGGTAATGATTTTATAGAAATCACACCTCCTCTTAAGGTTAAAGAGCATGTTGAGATTGATACTTATGACGATCATCGAATGGCTATGTGTTTTTCTCTAGTTAGTCTAAGAAATATACCAATCACAATTAACGACCCGGGGTGTGTCAACAAAACATTTCCAACTTACTTTGAGGTCTTAGAAAGTATAGTAAAGACATAAATGACATCTCACATTCCTATTATCGCGATTGACGGCCCTTCAGCTTCTGGAAAAGGAACAGTTGCTAAACTTGTTGCGGAAAAACTAAATTTTCACTATCTAGATTCAGGGTCAATCTACCGAACGATCGCTTATGCAGGTCGCTTACAAAATATACCCCTCAATAATGAGGCTTTACTTCTTAAAGTTCTCGAGAAAGCTAACTTAAGCTTTAAAAATGATCATATTTTACTCAATGGTAAAGATGTATCTGAGGCTATACGTAGCGAGGAATCGGGTCGAGGAGCCTCTGAAGTTGCGGTTCACAGAGCTCTCAGAGAAGCGATTCTTGGGTTTCAAAGGAGCTTTGAAAAAAGCCCTGGATTGGTTGCTGAGGGAAGAGATATGACTTCAGTAGTTTTCCCGCATGCTGGTATCAAAATATTCTTAACTGCAAGCGCCCAAATCAGAGCTGAAAGAAGATATAAACAGTTGATCTCAAAAGGAAACCCTGCTAATATGGCCTCGGTTTTAAGTGAAATTATTTTAAGAGATGAGCGGGATTTACAAAGAGAAATCTCTCCCCTCTTGAAAACAAAAGACGCTATAGAAATAGATACAAACACATTAAGCATATCTGATGCCGTTGATAACATCACCCATCTCTTCAGTTTAAAGTCTCAAACGTCTTAAACAATATTAGGTGTAATAGATTTCAAAGATCTATTGCTAACTTTAACATCCCTATCGCTAGGTAGGACTTTATAGGTAACAATTAATGGCAACGACAGCAAAAAATACAGAATCAAATTCCACAGAAAGTTTCGCAGCTCTATTTGAAGAAAGCATAGCGCTTCAAGAAATGCGCTCGGGCGAAGTAATTACAGCAGAAGTTATATCTATTGATAATGACTTTGTGATTGTAAACGCAGGTCTTAAATCAGAAAGTGTTATCAAAGCAGAAGAATTCCTTAATGACCAAGGCGAACTTGACGTTAAAGTGGGTGACTTTGTTAAAGTTGCAATTGAAAAATTAGAAGATGGTTTTGGTTCAACGATCCTTTCAAGAGATAAAGCTAAGAAAATGCAAGCATGGCTTGATCTTGAAGATGCAATGAACGAAGGCACAGTAGTTAAAGGCTTTGTAAGTAGCCGTGTCAAAGGTGGGTTGAGAGTTTCTGTAAACGGAATCACAGCATTCCTTCCAGGCTCGCTTGTTGATGTAAGGCCAGTTAAAGATACGTCACCATTTGAAAACAAAGAATGGGATCTTAAAGTTATTAAAATTGATAAGAAAAGAAACAACGTGGTTGTTTCAAGAAAAGCAGTGATGGAACAATCTTCAGGTGCGGACAGAGATGCTGTTATTGGCACGCTTACTGAAGGTGCGACTGTAAAAGGCATCATTAAGAATATTACTGATTACGGTGCGTTCGTTGACTTAGGCGGTATTGATGGCTTACTTCATATTACTGACTTAGCATGGAGACGCGTAAAACATCCATCTGAAATTTTAAATATTGGTGATGAAGTTGAAGCTAAGGTACTTAAATTTGATCAAGAAAAAAATCGTGTTTCATTAGGTTTAAAACAACTCGATGATGATCCTTGGAAAGGCTTATCTAGAAGATATCCAGTAAGTACACGTCTATTCGGTAAAGTTTCTAACTTAACTGACTACGGTGCATTCGTTGAAATTGAAGCAGGTATTGAAGGTCTAGTTCACGTTTCAGAAATGGACTGGACTAATAAAAATATTCACCCAGGAAAAATTGCACAACTCGGCGACGAAGTTGAAGTGATGATTCTTGAAATTGATGAAGACAGAAGAAGACTTTCATTGGGTATGAAGCAATGTAAATCAAACCCATGGGCAGAGTTCTCTGAAACACACAAAAAAGGTGACAAAGTTAGCGGCCCAATTAAATCAATCACTGACTTCGGTATCTTTATTGGCCTTGATGGTGGCATAGATGGTCTTATCCACTTGTCTGATATCTCATGGGATAAAACAGGTGAAGAGGCTATTAGAAACTTTAAAAAAGGTGACGAACTCGAAGCGCTCATCGTGGCGATCGATGTTGAGAAAGAAAGAATTTCTCTTGGTCTTAAACAATTATCAGGCGATAACTTTACAGGCTTCACAAAAGCTAATGACAAAGGTAGTTTTGTTAAAGGCACAGTTAAGTCTGCAGATGCTACAGGCATCTTAGTAACTTTAGCTGACCAGGTTGAAGGTACAGTTGATATTAGCGAAGTAAGTGAAGATAAAGTTGACGACGCTTCGGCTATTGTTAAAGTTGGCGACGAAATTGAAGTTAAAATTCTTAATGTCGACGCAAAAGAAAAAACAATTCAGCTTTCATTCAAAGCTAAAAATGCAACTAAACCTAAAGCGGCTAAGAAAAAAGTAGAGGCTGAAGAAAGTTCTGATAATGCCGGCACAACTAATCTTGGCGCCTTATTAAAAGCAAAATTAGATAGTAAAAAATAATTAAGATTATGACCAAGTCTAAATTAATCAACTTACTTGCTAGCCGGTTCTCTCAGTTAGTCTATAAAGACGCTGAGTTATCCGTCAAAACAATTCTTGATGCTATGGGCGAAACGCTCTCTAAAGGTAAAAGAATCGAAATTAGAGGATTCGGCAGTTTCAGTTTAAATTACCGACCACCTCGTTTAGGTAGAAACCCTAAAACAGGTTCAAAAGTTGAAGTACCAGAAAAATATGTTCCACATTTTAAAGCTGGTAAAGAACTTAGAGATCGCGTTGATAAATAAGACTAAACACCATTTAAAAGCATATCTCCTTACCGGGGTATGCTTTTTTTTTGATCTATCAATTAATAGTTATACAATAAATCAATTATGATTCAATTCGAATATTGGTGGCTCCTTGTTATCCCCTTCTTCTTTGCGCTGGGGTGGATAGCCGCTCGCATAGATATTAAACAGCTCATGAAAGAATCTACGAGCCTTCCTGCGACCTACTTTAAAGGTCTTAACTACCTCATTACTAACCAATATGAAAAAGCAGTTAATGCTTTTATGGATGCGGTTCGAATTAACAATGAATCTCTTGAGTTGCACTTTGCTTTAGGGAGCATCTTAAGACGAATAGGCCATATAGATCGCGCTATTAATATGCACCTAGATTTATTAGAAAATCGAGACCTTAATCCAGCACAAGAAGAGTCTGTAAAAGCAGAGCTCGCGCAAGATTATCTTAAAGCTGGCTTATTTGATCGCGCTGAAGAATTATTCCTAAAATTAGAATCTGGCAAATATAAACAATATGCATCTAATGCACTGTTGGAAATTTATGTAAAAGAACGCGAATGGCAAAATGCAATTAAGATGGCAACGAAATTAGAAAAAGAATCAGGCGTCTCATTTAGATTACAAATTAGCCATTACCATTGCGAGATTGCGCTTAATGCGATTCTAGATAAAGACAAGAAGTCAGCGTCTAAATCACTGAATGATGCGCTTAACGCTCATAAAAAATGTGTTCGTGCAAATATCTTACTCGGTGACTTAGATGCAGAAGATGGCGAACACAATAAAGCGATCAATTATTGGAAAAAAATTGAGTTTCAAGACCCAGAGTCTCTAGGTCTTGTAGCATCTAAAATACTTAATTCGTTTGAAAAACTCAAAAAACCTGAAGAAGGTTTATCGCTTTTAAATCTTTATTTTGAAAATTACAAATTAAGATCATTGCTAAATGTGATCTATGAAGCGACATTAAAATTAGAAGGCTTTGAAATGGCGGAAGAGCTTGCACGAAAAGAGCTTATAAGAAAACCAAGCCTTCAAGCCTTAGATCAATTATTTCAAGCACGCGCTATGAATAGCAAACATAAGGAACAAGATATTCAACTTATTCAACAAACTGTTCGAAATGCTATTGGTAATAGACGATTATTTACATGCAGCGGCTGTGGATTTAAAGCTAAACAGCATCATTGGCAATGTCCTGCTTGTAATGCTTGGGAAGCGCTTCCATCAGAACCAACAGAGATGAATGAAATTAGTTGATGGCAGCAGCTCATAAAGTTACTGTAGCACTTGATTATGCAAATCTCGCAGACGCAAAATCATTAGTTTCGAAACTAAATCCAGAATATTGCAACCTTAAAGTCGGTAAAGAATTATTTACTGCAACCGGTCCTGCCTTCATCGAATATCTGCATAGTAAAAATTTCAAAGTATTCCTTGATCTTAAATTTCATGACATTCCTACCACAGTTAAAAAAGCATGTGAGGCTGCAAGTCAGTTAGGGGTATGGATGATCAACGTTCATGCTTCAGGCGGAAGTAAGATGTTGGAGGCTGCTTTAGAAGGTGTAAGCAAAGCTAAGCAATCCCCTCTTCTCATTGCGGTAACTGTATTAACAAGTATGGAGCAAAAAACTTTAGAAGAAATTGGTGTATCTAGAAATTTAGAAGACCAGGTATTGCGCCTTGCGAAGTTAGCTGAAAAAAGTGGACTTAATGGCATTGTTTGCTCAGCAAAAGATTTAGCATTTCTAAAAAATCACTTTAACTCATTATTTTTATTTGTAACACCAGGTATAAGAATGACGGGTGATGTTGCGGATGACCAGATAAGAACTATGACACCTTCTGATGCTATAAAGGCTGGATCTAGTCACTTAGTGATCGGAAGGCCCATTACTCAATCAGATGATCCATTAAAAACTTTAGAAAAGATTTACTTCGAAATTAACCAAAGTTAATTATTTAATACGCATCCCAGGTTTAGCGCCTTGATCTGGATATAAAACAAACGGTCCTTCTGATTCATTACTTGCGGCTAACACCATACCTTCGGATAAACCAAATTTCATTTGTCTAGGCTTTAAATTAGCAACCATCACAGTTAATTTTCCAACAAGCTGATCAGGATTATACTTAGACTTGATACCTGCAAAAACTTGTCTTGGTCGACCATCATTAAGATCGAGAGTTAGCTTAAGAAGACTGTCTGCACCTTCTACGAAAGAGGCTTCTTTAATCAGCGCGACCCTTAAATCAATCTTCATAAAATCATCAATCGAAATAGTTGACTGATCAGCTTCTGCCTTTTTCGAGGGTTCAGTTTGTTTGTCTAGCGATTCTTTGTTTGATTCAATCATCATGTCGATATCTTTCTTTTCAACTCTAGTTAATATGTGTTGGTACTCATTGACAGTAATATCTTTCTTATCAATATCTTTAAACGACGCAAATTCTTTTTCATTAAAAAATATTGCGATATCTTTCGTGAGCTTTGGAAGTATTGGCGTGAGGTAAATAGAAAGTCTTCTGAAGGCTTCAAGACTTCGGCTGCATATAATATGTAACTCTGAGCCAGGTTTATGCTGCGCATCATCTTTTGCGAGCGTCCAAGGGGCTTTTGTATTCACGTACTCATTTGTAATATCTGCTACACGCATTATTTCACGAACCGCACGACCATACTCTCTGGACTCGAAGCAGTTTTTAACTTCATTTTCTATATCTTTGCATTTTTGCGTAATAGAAATATGCTCTTGATCGGTTTTTGAATCATCAAGGAAAAGTTTGCCTTCAAAATACTTATGAATAAATCCTGATGTCCGACTTGCGATATTAATAAACTTACCTACAAGGTCACTGTTAACCCGAGACAGGAAGTCATCTAAATTAAGATCAATGTCTTCCATTGTGCTATTTAACTTAGCTGCATAATAATATCTAAGGTAATCTGGATTTTTAATATGATCTAAATAACTTCGGGCAGTTATAAAAGTGCCACGCGATTTAGACATCTTCTCCGCATTCACTGTGAGAAAACCGTGCGCAAAAATCTTAGTAGGTTTTCTGTAGCCTGAAAATTCTAAGGTTGCAGGCCAAAATAGCGCATGAAAATAAAGAATATCTTTTCCAATAAAATGATAGAGCTCAGTTTTTGAATCCGCATTCCAGAACTCGTCAAAATTTATTTTCTTATCTTCACAAAGTTTTTTAAAGCTAGCCATGTAACCAATGGGGGCATCAAGCCATACATAAAAATATTTACCTGGTGCATCTGGAATTTCAAACCCAAAATAAGGTGCATCTCTCGAGATATCCCAATCCGCTAAGCCCGATTTAAACCACTCTTTCATTTTATTGGCCGCTTCTTGTTGAAGCGTTCCAGAAGATGTCCAGTCGGCTAAAAATGTTTCGCACTCTGATAGTTTGAAGAAGTAATGCTCCGTTTCTTTTCTGACGGGCACAGCACCTGAGACAGAGGATGTAGGGTTAATCAATTCTGTAGGTGCATATGTGGCACCACAAACTTCGCATGAATCCCCATATTGATCTTTGGCGTGACACTTTGGACATTCACCTTTAATAAAGCGATCAGGCAAAAACATTTCTTTCGCTGGATCGTAAAATTGCTCTATCGTTTTCGTATAAATCTTATTGTTCTGTTTAAGTTTTTTATAAACAATATGAGATAGCTCAAGATTTTCAGGGGAGTTTGTAGAATAAAAATTATCGAAATTTACAAAGAAATCAGAAAAATCTTTTGAATGCTCGACATGGACTTTTTTTATAAGCGCTTCCGGCGTAATGCCTTCTTTTTCAGCCCTAAGCATAATAGGAGTTCCATGGGTATCATCCGCGCATACATAGTATGCTTCATGGCCTTGCATCTTTTGAAATCTCACCCAAATATCAGTTTGGATATACTCTACTAAATGGCCCAAATGAATGCTTCCATTCGCGTAAGGCAGAGCTGATGTAATTAAGATCTTTCGCATGAATTGAGAAACTTTATGGATTTGACTAAGTCCCTATTCTATCAAATGACGCCTTAACTAAGATAGGTTAAAATTACTGCCTCATGGCTTACTCAGAAGAACAAATAAAAGATCTATTAAAGGATGTTGTTGATCCAAATACAAACGACAGCTTCATTAATGATAAATCTATTAAGAGCATTTCCATTAAGGATAATGATCTTGATATCAAAGTCGTGCTTGGCTACCCTGCCAAAAGCCAACTGAATGAGGTCAAGGATTTAATTACCACTCAAATTCAAAAAACACTGCCCAAAATTAATTTAAACATTGAGGTTGATTTCAAGATTACCTCCCATGCAGCACAAAAAGGTATCGCACTTATTCCTGGCGTTAAAAATATTATTGCTGTCGCCTCAGGCAAAGGTGGTGTTGGAAAATCTACAACTGCAGTCAATCTCGCTCTCGCTTTATCGGCTGAAGGTGCGCGCGTTGGTATTTTAGATGCTGATATTTATGGCCCAAGCCAGCCACAAATGTTAGGGATATATACGAAACCAGAAAGTAAAGATGGTAAGTCTATGGAGCCCGTTATGGCTCACGACATTCAAGCTATGTCGATTGGGTTTCTTGTAGATACAGAAACACCTATGGTCTGGCGCGGTCCTATGGTGACAAGCACGCTTGAGCAGCTCTTAAAAGAAACAAGGTGGGATAATCTTGATTACCTTGTCGTCGATTTGCCGCCAGGTACCGGTGATATTCAGCTTACCTTATCTCAAAAAGTGCCTGTAACAGGAGCTATTATCGTCACAACACCTCAAGATATTGCACTTCTTGATGCTAGACGCGGATTAAAAATGTTTGAAAAAGTAAATATTCCAATTATTGGTATTGTAGAAAATATGGCCATGCATACTTGTTCAAAATGTGGCAATGAGGAGCATATCTTTGGGTCGGGTGGCGCTGAAAGAATGTGTAAAGATTATGGCGTCTCTCTTTTAGGAAGCTTGCCTTTAGATATTAAGATTAGGGAACAATCTGATAACGGTAACCCAACGGTAGTAGCGGAACCTGAAAGTAGTGCTGCAAAAACCTATAAGAAAATTGCTCGACTAACAGCAATTAAGGTATCTAAACTTGCTCAAGATTACAGCAATAAGTTCCCAAATATTGTGATTCAAAAAACCTAACTTACGTTAAAGCAAAATACATCTACGCCATTATCGCAAGTGACTGTACTTGCAGGTATGGCATCCCCAGCCTTCCATTGATTTATCGCCGTTTGTTTTTCTATTCCACTGACTAAGAAAAGTACAGATTTAGATCGGCTTAAGCGCGCGGGCGACATTGATATTCTTAATGGAGGCGGTTTAGGCGCATCAAAGACCGCTAAAGCATCTAAATTGTTATCCCAGCTATGTCCAGGAAATAAGCTTGCTGTATGGGCGTCTTCGCCAAGCCCTAAAAGAACCAAATCAAAATCACCTAGCTTGCTTAATGTTTGATTGTATAAATGAGCACCTTCAACCGGCCCTAGTTCAGCGGGGATAACGTGAATATTTTGTTCAGGGATATCGACATGATTAAGCCAGGCTTCAAATGCCATAGTGCTATTTCGCTCTTGGTGACCTGACTCTAAACAGCGCTCGTCGCCAAAATAGATCTGCCATTTATGCCAGTCTGTGCTGATGTTTTTAAGCAGGGTGTAGACGTTTTTAGGCGTCGACCCTCCTGCCAATACTAGATGAAATTGACCTCTTGCTTCAATTGAAGACTCGGAGAGTGATTCAACCCTCGCCATAGCAGCTCGATCAAGGGAAACCTGGCTCTCAAATGACTGCCATTTAATATTTTTCAAATTCATGAAAATCTTTCAAAATAATGAAGATTTTATATCGAAATCAATTCCTTGAAGGGGCTTGCGTTTGATATAATTTAACTTGTATCGCACTTTAAACTAATTTGCTTTAATCCAAAAGATTAAGTAATGACAAATCTTCCATAAAAAGGTAAAAAAATGAAATTAGCAATGATTGGTCTCGGAAAAATGGGTGGCAATATGGCTACTCGCCTCGTTCAAAAAGGTATTTCAGTTGTAGGCTTTGACCGAAGTGCAGAAGTTGTAAAAACGCTAGAAGAAAAAGCAAAGATTATTGGTGCAACTTCAGTTGCTGATGCTTTAACAAAATTAGATGGTCAAAAAATCGTATGGCTTATGGTGCCAGCAGGTAACCCTACCGAAGAACAAATCAATGAACTCATCCCCATGCTCAATAAAGGCGATATTATTATTGATGGCGGCAATTCAAATTACAAAGATTCTCAGCGTATCGGTAAATTCCTTGAAGAAAAAGGTATTGGCTTTATGGATTGTGGAACATCAGGTGGCGTTTGGGGTTTAGCAAACGGTTACTGCCTAATGGTGGGTGCAAAACAAGAAGTTGCAGTAACAATGAAACCTATTCTCCAAGCTCTAGCGCACGAAGATCGTGGCTGGGCTCATGTAGGCCCTGTAGGTTCAGGTCACTTTACTAAAATGATTCACAATGGTATCGAATACGGCATGATGGAATCGTTCGCTGAAGGCCTTGAGCTCCTTAAAGGAAAAAGTGAATTTAAACTTGATTTAGCGCAAATTACAGAATTATGGAAACATGGTTCAGTTGTAAGAAGTTGGTTGCTAGATTTAACTGCAGATGCGCTCAAGGAAGATCAAACACTTGATGAAGTTGCTCCTTATGTAGCTGACTCAGGCGAAGGCAGATGGACTGTTGTTGAATCCATTGAGCAAGGTATTCCAACGCCTGTGCTTACACTTGCATTGCAAGTAAGATTCAGAAGCCAAGAAAAACAAGGTTATGGTTATAGATTGCTATCAGTTATGCGTAACGCATTTGGTGGTCATGCAGTAAAAAAATCTAAATAACTTTTATACAATCTCAAATTATCTATGACAAAAATTGATGACTGCACCCTAGTCCTCTTCGGTGCAAGCGGAAACCTTTCTAGAATAAAACTTATTCCAGGTCTTTTTAGGCTTGATTCTCTCGGCAGACTCCCTGAAAAAATGAAAATTCTTTCTGTCGGTAGATCTGATGTTAAAGAATCAGCATGGCGAGATGACATCAAGTCGATGCTTGATATTAAATTTAAAAAAAATTACGACGCAAAAGTATTTGACCGTTTCATTGCTAGAAATTTTTATCACGCAAATCCTCCTGATGATGAAAATGCTTTTAAACGTCTTAGCGAAAGACTTTCTGATGCGTCGACTTTCCCACAAAATTTAGCTTTCTTTTTATCTGTTAGACCGTCTGACTTTGCATCTATTGTGGATTTACTTGCAAGCGTTGGCTTAACAGATGAAACCAAAGCCTGGCGTCGTGTTGTCATTGAAAAACCGTTTGGTACCAACTTAGAAACAGCACAAGCTCTCCAAAAATCAATCACTAAACATTTAAAAGAAACACAAATTTATCGTATCGATCATTATCTTGGTAAATCTGCATTACAAAATATTCTGCTCACCCGTTTTGCAAATCATATATTTGATCCTCTTTGGACGCATGAGCATATTGATCACATCCAAATTACTAATAACGAAACGCTAGGTGTCGGCGAAAGAACGCAATTTTATGATGCAACAGGCGCCCTAAGAGATATGATTCAAAGTCATCTGATGCAAATGCTTGCATTAACTACGATGGAAATGCCCGAAACATTAAGCCCTGAAAATATTCGCGCTGAAAAAATAAAAGTACTCGAATCGATTACACCTATTCCGCTTGGTGAGCTTAAAAAACATACCTTTAGGGCGCAGTATGGACGGGGAAAAATCAACGGTGAGGAAGTCAAAGGTTACCTAGAAGAATTAGGAAATCCGGCAAGTGTGGTTGAAACTTATGCGGCACTCAAGTTCTACATCAACACGCCTCGATGGAAAGGTGTACCTATCTATGTCAGAACAGCAAAACGTCTTCATGCATCCGATACTGCTATTGCTATTAAATTTAAAAAAGCACCCCTTTCGCTTCCTGTTCAAGCAGACAACTGGCTCGTCATTAGTATTCAACCTAAAGAATTTACCCGCTTTGAAATCCAAACGAAAATTCCAGGACTCGATACTAAGGTAAGAACAGTAGCGATGGATGCTCCCAATAGAATTACAGGGGATGAGAGTGTAGATGCTTACGAGTCACTTCTCCTTAACCTTATGCAAGGTGATCAATCGCTATACCTTCATATTAACGAAGTAGAGGCGTCTTGGAGACTCCTTGATCCAGTCATTAAAGCCTGGAATGAAGATAAGAGCCCAGTCTTTACCTACCCTGCTGGAAGTGCAGATCCTGCTGAATCCAAAATCATTTTTGATAAGCCTGAACAATTTTGGCGTCAGAGTATTGAAATCGGTGAAAATAAGCTCTAAAGTAATGAAAATTTAAATCATTGGAAATCCCGTAGCGTCAAGATTGTGCAAACGGGATTTTTCTTTTTTGAGACAAGAAAATTATGACGATAAAATCAGATAAATGGATAAGAAAAATGGCTGAAGAACATGGCATGATTGAGCCATTTGAGCCTAAGCTTATTCGCGAAAAAGATAATCAAAAAATTGTATCTTATGGCGCATCGAGTTATGGGTACGACATCCGTTGTGCTAATGAATTTAAAGTTTTCACTAACATCAATAGCACTATTGTGGATCCAAAAAATTTCGATCCAAATTCATTTGTGGAATTTAACGGGGATTATTGCATCATTCCTCCAAACTCATTCGCACTTGCAAGAACAGTTGAATATTTCAGAATACCCAGAAGCGTTCTCACTATATGTTTAGGTAAATCAACATATGCTAGATGCGGCATTATTGTGAATGTCACCCCCTTCGAACCAGAATGGGAAGGTTATGTCACTTTAGAATTTAGTAATACAACACCCCTTCCTGCAAAAATTTATGCAGGCGAAGGTTGCGCTCAAGTGCTATTCTTTGAGTCCGATGAAGTATGTGAAACATCCTACAAGGATCGCGGTGGAAAGTACCAAGGCCAAGTAGGTGTAACATTACCTAAAATATAAAGGGTTCATATGAAATTTAACTTCCCCGTCGTCATTATTGATGAAGACTTTAAATCCGAAAATTCGTCTGGTCTTGGTATTAGAGTTTTAGCAAAAGCGATTGAGGAAGAAAATTTTGAGGTGCTAGGAGTTACAAGTTATGGTGACTTAACTTCATTTGCACAACAGCAAAGCCGAGCATCTGCATTTATTCTATCTATTGATGATGAAGAATTTGTCGAAGAAAATCAAACTGCACTACAGCAATTAAAAAGCTTCGTAGATGAAATCAGATATCGTAACGAAGAAATTCCAATATTTCTTCACGGTGAAACCAGAACGAGCCGTCACATTCCTAATGAAATTTTAAGAGAGTTAAATGGCTTTATTCATATGCACGAAGATACGCCAGAATTCGTGGCGCGTTATATTGTCCGAGAAGCAAGAACCTACTTAGACAGCTTACCCCCACCATTTTTTAAAGCGCTGACGCATTATGCAGGCGACGGTTCCTACTCTTGGCATTGCCCTGGGCACTCTGGCGGCGTCGCTTTTCTAAAATCGCCCGTCGGTCAAATGTTTCATCAATTCTTCGGTGAAAATATGCTTCGCGCGGACGTATGCAACGCAGTTGATGAGTTAGGTCAGTTACTCGACCATACAGGACCGGTAGGCGCTTCAGAAAGAAATGCAGCGCGCATCTATAACTGTGATCACCTCTACTTTGTGACAAACGGCACATCAACATCAAACAAGATGGTGTGGCATTCAACTGTTGCACCAGGTGATATTGTGATTGTTGATCGTAATTGCCATAAATCAGTGCTGCATTCTATTATTATGACAGGCGCTATTCCAATCTTCTTAATGCCCACTCGAAATCACTTTGGCATTATTGGACCTATTCCTAAAAAGGAATTCGAATGGAAAAATATTCAAGATAAAATTCAAAAGAATCCATTCATCACCAACAAAAAAGATAAGCCTCGTGTATTAACAATTACACAATCAACATATGATGGCATTCTTTATAACGTTGAAGAAATTAAAGAAATGTTAGATGGAAAAATTGACACACTACATTTCGATGAAGCTTGGTTACCTCATGCAACGTTCCATGATTTTTATGGTGACTATCATGCGATTGGTGCTGATCGTCCCCGCTGTAAAGACAGCTT
>Ga0208855_1000069_pt1 | contig 32197 bp, 48 predicted proteins | sample LakMenEpi17May12_FD_150708 | JGI IMG/M metagenome (GOLD analysis project Ga0208855, IMG submission 150708) | Freshwater microbial communities from Lake Mendota, WI - 17MAY2012 deep hole epilimnion (SPAdes) | ecosystem: Environmental > Aquatic > Freshwater > Lentic | place: Lake Mendota, Madison...
CCAGCGTTGCGGTCGGCACGAAGTTCATATCGACCGACGGATAGCGCTCGGGGTCGAACTGCATGTATCTAAACGCCGCCTTCTTGATGAACGGCACCAAGAAGTCTTCTTGGAAGTTCACCAGCGTGCGTTTGTACTTCTTAATGATCGATGCAACGGCCATCGACATGCCCGCACCGCCGCCATCGCGTGCAACTTGACTCACCATACCCTGTGAATCGAGTGTGCCGGTGGCTTGCAGCAGCATGTTCTCAAACTTCGCTGCGGTGGCCAGGTTGTCGTTGCTCGTCTGACCAAACTTGAACGGGAACAGAATCTCGTTCGGGTTACCGTTGGTCAGTAGCGCCTTGCCCGGCCGCACTTCGAACTTCATCCCGCGCGGCAGACGGGTTGCATCCATCGCCATCATCGGTGAAGAGGTCAGCGCCAGATTGTCCAGGTGCGAGCGCACCTCGGCATCGATCGCCTTCTGCGAGTTGTACGCCTTCTCAACCGTCCCGCGCCCTGGCAGACGGTTCGGCACCGTGTCGTTCTGATAAGACAGCAGCGGACGATCCTTCATCATGTAAGGATTCTCTTCCGCCTTCAACAGTAGCCCGTCGTTGGCGATCACCACGATCGCCTCGACCATGTCTTGGTAGTCTTCTGCCGCTGAATCCTCCGGGAACAGCTCAACGACGTCTTCATCGTTGCCTGTTAAGTACTCCCGCGGCACCAGACCGTAGTAGGTCAGCAGTTTGACCTTCTCATCCTGGTACTGACTGATCTCTTGCGTGGGCTCTAACTGCGTCTCTTCGTAGGTCGGGGTGATGTTGACCTTGCGATAGATGCCGCGCTCGATGTTGCGTACCACCTTGTGGATCGATACGTACTTCTCGACCGCCACGCCCATGCAATCGTCGACGCTTGTGCCGTTCGGGTCCCACAAGAAGTTCTTCGGGTTCACCGGCACCAACTTGACCGACACGCGTGGCTTCTCTAGCACGCCAATGGCCGCCTGCCCCATCTGCCCGGGGATCGGCTGCGTCGCTGGGAGGTACTCCTTCTCCATCGACACCATGATTTCGCCCACGCCAGTCCCGTAAATCTCCGCCATCAGCTCGATTTGTTCCATCGATTTGCGGAGTTTGTCCTTCTTGAAGTCCTCCATCAACTGATTCTTGATCATCTCGACGTCCATCGGGTTACCGTTAACGTCTTGGATGTCGTCTTTGATGTCGAAGAACTCGCCGGAGCCGAAAATCGCCTCCATAATCTCGGCGTTTCGTGTCTCTACGGCCTGCTGTGTCGCGGGGGTGACGATGCGACTGCGTTCAGAGTCGCGTGTCTTGTCTTGAATGGCCCATTGGCCACGGAAGATACGCTCGTATTCTTCCCAATCCGGCAGAAAATTAGTATCGCGGTAGACGCGCCAGCGGTCGCAGTGGTCGGTGACAAACGCCACTAGTTCTTTATCAGCCTCGTCGGGCTGATCAAAGTCGTTTTGGTCCATCTTACACTCCAGCGATCACGTCGATTGGTTCCCAATCATCGTCCGCGTCGTCCTCAAAGTAAGAGGTTACGGCCAACTGATCTATGTAGGACAATGCATCGGGCAAGTCATCATGTACGCCCTGCGCAGGAAACAGCAGCAGTTGGTCGAGGAATGTTTCCCAGTCGCCGTCTTCGTTTAGCACAATGCGGCCATGCTCGAAACGACCCTGAAGTCCCCAGATTATCCGGTCGGCTTTCTTTCGGTTGCCATGCGTAAGGTCAACTATGTGCGAATATACATTATTCTTACGCATCAAGTCACTCAAATACGGCAAAACCGCGTTCTTTAGCGCCCCCCGCTCGATCCCCACCGACATCGGCCGGTAGTCGCGCATGGCCATCAAAATCTTCGCCGCCGTCTCCCGGATGTCCCACCGCCCGTGCTGAATCTCCTTCACCCACCACGTCCCGTCCTCGGTCACTTTGACAATCGCGATCGCCGACTCGTCCAAGCGCTTCTTCGAATTCGCCGCCTGCTTGGCCACTTCTTCGAACCCCGCTAGATCGACCGCCACGTAGTAGCTGCCGTACTGCGGCTCGTCGCTGTACCTGATCCATTCTTCCTTAAACACGTCCGAGCCCGCGTTGTCGAAGCTGGCCATGTATTCTTGCTTAAATGCAAACGTCGACAGCGTCTTTTTCGCCGACTCGATCTCAGTGGGGTCGATTAGCGGGTTGTCCTTGGTGGTGAAGTGCCAACTCTTCCAGTCGCTGTCGTTCTGCGTCTGCCCCAACTTGTACAGGTCGTGGAACCAGTTGCGCCCCTTGGGCGTGCCGATGAACAGCCCGCGCCCCTTCTTGTCACTCAAGCTGGCCCGGATGACCTGTTCCCACGCCTCCGGCTTGATGTCCGCCACCTCGTCCAGCACGGCGTAGGTCAAACTGACCCCCCGCAGCGTGTCCGGCCGGTCGGCGCCCCTGACATAAATCGTCGCGCCATTGATCAAAGTGATATCTTGATTGTTTATATGACTGCCGGCGATCACATCCCGCCCCAGGTCCAGCAACACGTTCCAGATAATCTGCCGCGCCTGCCCATTGGTGGGTGCGACGTACAGCACGGCTGATCCTGGTGGGCAGCGCAGCCCCTCAATCAGCAAGGTAGTCGCCGCCAGTCTCGATTTGCCGCACCGGCGCCCGGCGGCCACCACTTTAAACCGCGTCGGGTCGGAGAAGACCGTCTGCTGCCACGGTAGGAGTTGAAAGTTAAGGTCAGCCATTAGTCGGGCGCTCCGAACGGGTCTTTGTACATGAACGCGGGCGCCAGCGGCGCTGCCGGCGCCTGTTGTGCGCGCAGCATCTGCATGTCACGGTCCATGACTTGGTGCAGCCAGCTATCCCGCGCGTTTAGCGCGTCGCTGGTCGGGTAAATCGGCCACTTACCCGCGTTGATGTCTTTCTTCCAAGTTTTCCACAGCTCGCCCTCGTCTTCAATGACGCGCCCGCCGACGTACCCCGGCACCGACACGAACTGCCCCTTGTACTTTCCCGACGGAATTTCAATGCCGGTGGCGTAAATGGTGATCGGGTTGCCCTCGGCGTCGCGGCCAGGGTTGGCCATGTTCGCGCGGTGGTACATGACCTTATTCAGCTCGGCGGGCGTCAACCCCAAACTGTCCAGATAACTATCCATTGATGTCTCCTTGGGGCTGGAGCGTGTCCATCTCCAGCGTCAGCGGCTCGGTGGCGCTGGGTGCGCCGATCTGGAGCGGCGTGCCGTCCAGCCCTGTGATATTGATCGTGACTGCGCTGCGCTGGCCGTTGCTCTTCTCAAACATACTGACCGGCAAGGTGCGGTCGACGCACATCTTCAACGCCGCCATCTGGCCTGGGTGGCCATCTTCCAATGCAATGTCTATGATCTTCTGGACAACCGCCTTGCCGCGCCCCTCGATCATCATCCGGCGCAGCTCCTTGATCTTCTGACTCTCAGTCATCGGCAGCTTGCGCGGTGCTTTGTATTCCGTCGCCATCGCTTTTTCTCCAGTTGGAAAGCTGATTCGGATTTTACCGCCAAGTGTTGCGGTGTGGTGCGTTTGCCATTTTGCTTTTTTTTGTGGGTTGGAGGTACCCGCGAATCTAATAAGGCAGTGGACCCCCTCCCCCCCCTATCAAGTTAGTGAGTACTTACTATCACTAAAAGTTAACGGCCACCTAGTGTCGGCCAAGTTAGTGAGCGCTTACTTATGTGGAATACCGCAGAAATACTGCGCGGCGCCAGACTGTCGGCCGATAGCGGTCGGCTATTGATGATGGGCCGCGCACGTTTTACATAATGCTGCTTATGTGGCGATGATGCGCGGCCGATTGGCGCAAGCTATCAGGCATAGGGGCAGGCTATTACCTGGCCAGGATTAATAGCTTTTAGTGATAGATGAAAGCGTGCGGGGCCATTTTGCCGGTACCTGTCGCCGTCATTCATCAAACCTATATCTCACGATTTATTTATACGATTGATGAATGTTTCTAATTGAGCATCATTTTTGATGCCGGCATTGTATAGGCGCTGATAACATTCTACTAACACTTCCAGGCCTTCTGTGGTATTGCCAGCGCCGGCCGCCAACAAAACCGCTAATTGTTTCTCTGTTAACTTTCGCTGAAACATTTTCGGGTTTTCTATTGGTCTTTTTGGCATGTTATAAATTTAGTATGAGGGCAATGAGGGCAATGAGGGCAATCGTTTTTCAATCGCTGGCGCGCGACGAAAAGATTCTTTTACGCGGTCCAACAACAATATTTTATAGATTTTCCACAAAGTTGAAAATTGATTGCCCTCATTGCCCTCATCGCACGAAAACGTAGAGCTGGCGCGGCATTTGATGAGGGCAATTTGTCTCAAAACCATTGCCCTCATCATTGCCCTCATTGCCCTCATCGCAAGACAATCAATTGCAATCCTGACTAATTTAGTCAACAATGTAAAATAATCCTTTACATTTACATTTTTGTGGCTATAATGCATTTCAGCAGCACAAAAAAAACGACACTTACATTTTAATTAACGAGGGTTATAAAATGAATATCAAACAAGTTACCGCAATTTACCTGGGAAGCGAAATAGGTTACGGCGAAGGCGAAGGTCTTGATTATGCGATCGCTGATTGTGTCGCGTCAATTTCGCCAATGTATGAAGGCGAAACCGTGACGCTATCGATTCTCGAAAACGGCGAAATTCGCCAGATTACCGGCGAAGTTTATTTGACGATGAACGGCGACACGGCGCTGACTATCTAAACTAAACGGCCCGCGTAAGCGGGCCTTACCTGGAGCGAAAACAATGAATACCAAGCAAACAAAAGTAATCGAAACAGTAGCAACAAAAAATTGGGTTGAATGGAAACTTGGCCACCGCATTGACGGCGAACTCGAATTCAATTTTCAAGAAATTGGTGATAAAGTTTTTATTTTTGCAAGTAACTTAAATTCAACTAAATGGTTTGAAAAAAACGTGACAGTTCAAATGTTAATCGGTATTCGCGGCGGTATCAGCAAATTAAAACTAATTAACTAAGGACCGCGCAAATGAACGATAAGCCAACAATTCTCGAAATGATCGGCGGCGCGCTCGGCGCGCTGATCATGTGGGCCTTTTTCTATTTCCTGCTGTCGTTTTAACTTACCTGGGAGCAAATAAAAATGAAAACTTTTGACTATATTCAGGATCCTGGCCATGGCTGGATCAAAGTACCTGTCGCGTTATTACTTGAATTGAATATCGCCGACAATATTTCCGCTTATTCCTATTACCGCGACGGGTTTGCTTATCTCGAGGAAGACTGCGACGCGGCCCGCTTTATGATCGCTTACCGCGCGCGCTTTGGCACCGATCCGAAACTGCGCGACCGCGTCGCACGAGAGCGCCGGTCCAAGGTCCGCGAATATCTTTGCTACACGCCAGCAATCGCGGCCAACCTTTCAGCGATGAGGGCCGCGTGATGAAAACCGTACACTTAACTCTAAAATCGGCCAACGCGAAAACCGGTCCGATACCTGTCAGTACCACGTCGGCCCTATCGTGCCCGAGCGCGTGCCCGCTCAAAAGCGGCGGATGTTACGCCGACGGCGGCCCGCTTGCGTTGCATTGGCGCGCGGTCACGGCCGGCGACCGCGGCATGCAATGGACCGAATTCTGCGACGCGATCGCACAATTACCGGCCGGCCAATTGTGGCGCCACAATCAAGCCGGCGACCTACCAGGTCTTGATAATTCGATTAATCCGGCCGCGCTCGATATGCTAGTGGCGGCCAACGCGGGCCGCCGTGGCTTTACTTACACTCACAAGCCGGCAACAGTCGACAACCTGGCGCAAATTAAGGCGGCCAACGCGGCCGGCTTTACGATCAATTTGTCGGCCAATGATTTAGCACACGCCGACGCGCTCGCTGATACCGGCGCCGGTCCGGTCGTCACAATCCTACCGATTGACGCTGGCGCTAAAAACCGCACGCCGGCCGGTCGCCTGGTCGTCACTTGTCCCGCGCAGCTGCGCGACGACGTTTCCTGCGCCGATTGTCAATTATGCGCGCGGGCCGATCGGCCGACGATCGTCGGATTCTTGGCCCACGGGACCGGCGCCAAAAAGGCGGAAAAAATCTTTTTCATGAAAAAGGCGGCCTAATATGAAAACCATTACAGCGAAATATGACGGTTTTTGCGCGGTCACTGGCGCGCGCATATTGCCAGGTGACGTCATTCAGTGGAAACGCGGTCGCACGGTCCTATTACAGCGCCGTGCGACCAAAATCGATACCGTGACGCTAACAGGTGAAAACGGGCCGCGTGATTACTACCGCAACGCGCGCGGCCGCTGTATCGATGCGCCATGCTGCGGTTGCTGCACAATCTAACCTAATGGAGTTAACACTATGCAAACTATAGTTATCGACGGAACAACCTACAAAGTGAAATTCGACCGCGACCTGATCGAATTGGCCAAGCTTGCGCGCAAACCGTACAAGCAAAAGAAACCGAAAATTGTCCGCCAATTTCCGACGTGGTCGCCGGACGTATCGACGGCCGAATATATCAAGCGGTTCGACAATCTAAACAACCTAGCGCGCGTCGACTATCACGGCGCCAGCGCCGAAACGGCCGCGCAGTACGACTCGACAATCCCACTATGCGAGGTATTTACCGATGAATGAAGCGAGAAACGACGCGGCCGCCGTCGCCGGCGCTCGGCGGCCCTATGCGCGCTATCTCGAGCGCGTCGAACAATCAATTGCCGATATTAATTTGACATGCTGGTATGACTTCGAACCGGCCGATCGGTCGGTCGGTCTACCGGCGACCGCTTGGCTAATACATGCGCGGCCGGTAGGTTCGCCGTGCGACATTGCAGACATTCTCGATTCGCGCGTGATCAAGCGACTCGAGCGCGAAGCGGCCGAAGCGCTCGATCAGGAAAGCGAGGGCCCGCATGGTTTTGATTAAAATTTTCGCTGCGATTCTCATTCTTATGAGACGATTCTAGCGCCGGCTCGCTCCCGCCGGCGGCGCGCTTGACGCGCCACTTTCACCCAGCGCCAAGGCTAACCCCTAGCGCTGGGTTTTTTATTTGACTAAACGCACGGCGGCCGGCGCCGGCGTTTGTTCGACCAAGCGGCGCAGCTCGGCCTTTGGTCGGTCGATCATATCTGGCGCGCAGAATAGTTGCTTTTTGGTTTGATGCTCGCGCGTGCTAACGCGGCCCATATCAAGCCACCCCGATTCATTCAACGCGTGCAAAAGCGCCACAGGCGGGATTTTGACTCCTGGCGGCGCGTTGCCTAGTAGCCGGTCGCAAAGCGAAAAGAACGGGGACGCGACGACGCCGGCCGCGAATTCGCCGGTTCGATTCGTGATCAATTCGATCAAATACGCCTCGGCCGTGCTACGGCCGTGGTCGATCATGATCGCCTTCGCTTCGGTCATCGGCGGCGCTGCGCCTGGGTTGAAGGTTGAAACGTCGCGGCCGTGCAAATACGCGGCGACGGCCGCAAAGCCGCCTTTCAGTTTGTACCAAGTCCACAAGCGCTGCGCGTCGGTTTCCGGTAGCCGGCCGGCGTCGGACCATAGGCAAAACCATCGCCGGTCGTTCGTGGGAATACTGATCGCTGCCCGTTCGTTTGAGAACGCGACCACCAGGACGCGGTTCGGCGCCATGTAGGGGTGCAGGCCCTTGCGGTTGATCTGCAAGAACTCCGGCGGCGCTGCGATGATCGGTTTAAGGCTATTCTCGAGCGCGCGCCGGTCGCGGGCCTCGCTCTGGCGCAGCTCGGCAATTTCCATTACTTCGCACTCGAGCGCGTAACCCCATTGGGACGTGAGTTCCTCATTGCGCACCAGGCTGCAATTCTGTTTAGATTCGCCACCGATCGCCCAGAAGAACGGCGCCATCATTGTGTCCTTGCCGCTGCCCGGCAGGCCGCCGATTAAGACGGCGTGATTGATCTTGACGCTTGGGTTTTGAATTTTGTAGGCCAGGACGTTTAGCAGATGCTCGCGCTCTTCCGCGATCGGCACCATGCGCTCGACATGCTCAAGCCACGGCCCAGCATCGCCGGGTACCGGTACCGGTCGCGCGTCGCGCCAGCGGTTGCCGTATTGCAGGCCGTCGCGGTTCACCACCACGCCGTCGCCGGCCGCGTAGGTGATGCCGGTAAACACCGGCGCGCCTTTCGCGTCTCGGTTCTCATCGAAACAGACGGACGATTCAATCTTGCGGCCGTTATGAATCGAGTAACAACCGATATGCCGGTACAGCGCATTGAACGCGCTGCGCGTGATCTCGCGCCGGTCGACTAGGTCGAAGTACGCTTCATCCTCGACAATGTAGGCGTAGCGCTCATACCACGCAGCCCGCTCGGCCCGCGCAGCCTGGCGCCGGTCGACCTCTTCCACCACGTCGGACGCAACATCCGGGAAATCCTCGGTCGGCGTAAGCATGGCCAGCGCCGTGTTCATTGTGTCGACGATCAGTTCACCGCGCAAGCCGGGCTCGCGTTTCGGTCCGCCGTTAGCTGCGACCCACGCCAGGAAGTCGGTAGATGTCAGATCGATGCAGTGCGAGTGCAGGCAGCAGTACGCCCTCGAGGACGGGTTATAGCGGCCTTCCGGGTTGCCGTCGGTATGCTGACCATTGTTCGGGCAAACGACGCCAGCCCAGCCCTCGCCGTTGGGTTTAGATAACACCAGACCATGCTCACCCAGCCACGCGAAGACGTCGTCGCCACCGTCGTCGGCCAGTTTGATCGGGTTGACGCCCAGCGACTCGACCGGCGCCGGCGTGACGTTTAGCGTCGTGCAGATTTCGTCTAACGTGTACTCGCGCTCCGGATGAAACTCGATAAGCTTCGCAGCGAAGTTGTCGCGGCCGGGTTTCAGGTTAATCGAACCTGGCAGGCGGAAATTGCGCACCGGGTTACCGGCGCCTGGGTCGCTGTAGCCGGCCTTGATGATCGCCTTGATCGCGCCTGCGTAATCGGCCTTCGTGGGCTGTTCTGAGAACGCGTAGCCCCATTGGAACGATCCGGCGGACGTCTCGATGATCCATGTCGGCGGCAGCGGCGGCGTATTGGGCGCCTTGACCGGGTCGCCCACGTCGTCTAACACCATCACCAGGACGTACTCGCAGTTCGCAGCGCTCGCGCTGGGTTTGCCGTCGGTGAAGCGATCGACAATAAACGACGCCGTGTTGCCGTACCACGACTCACCCTCGCGGCGCTTATGATCAGGGTAGAACGCAGGCCAGACGGCCTTAACGGCCCCGTCGGCGTGCAGTTCGATCTTGCCGTCTTTGAGTTTCGGTTTTTGCCGAACGATTAATAAGGTCTCGCCTTCCGGCGCAAGTTTTGTGAGATACTCTAAGAACTCCAAGTGCTTCTCCCGTAGTAGTTAAAGCCGCCCTGCCAGGCGGCTTTTTTATTAACCTTTTCCATATCGATTCATCACGTCCACTTCCGCGTTTAGCGGTAGCCCTGCCGCCCAGTTAGGCGGCGTACACATCACGCGGCGCAGTAGTTCGGCATCTTGCTCGGGGTTGGCTGATTCTTGGACAATTTCATCGTGGACATGCAGCACAACGTCGGGAAGCTGGCGTAAAGAATGCCGTAGCAAGTCATGCGCGATTGCCTGAGTAATGTTCTCACAGGCTAACCCCTTCCACAAGCGCGCTCTGGGCCATTCTTTGGCGTCGACCGCCGGTTTCCATGCGGCCTTGATGTAGGTGATCTCGTCACCCTCGAACTTAGCAAATGGGTAACAGAGAATCCGACCCGAGGGCAGCGCGTACCAAAGATGCTGACCGTCGTATAGGTACGTGACCCGACCGGCGGAGAACTCGCGCCTTGGGTTGCGTAGCGCCCGCGTGTAGGCGTCCTCGAGTTTGGCCCAGTAGCGCACCGCCCAAGCGTTAGAGCGGCGCCACGCGTCTACAATCCGGCGCGCGTCCGACTCTGCCACGAAGACGCCATAGACGCGGCCCATCGCAGCAAACGCGCCGATCGACCCGGCAAAGCCGAGCGATAGAACGGCGACCTTGCCGATCTGGCGCTGGTCCGAGTCGACCGTATCTTCCGGCACGCGATAGATGCCGGCGGCCTCGCGCTTGTAAATGTCGCGGCCCTCGCGGAAGACTTGCAGCACGTCCTCGGCCTGCGGGTCGGCGGATGCCCACGCGGTGACACGGGCCTCGACCGCCGACCAGTCGGCGACAATAAACTGTTTACCGGGTGCCGGGATTAATGCGGGCCGGAGCATTCCCTTGAGAACATCTGTAACGCGTTTTCCAAATCTTGGTACGACGCTGTGGCCACGGACCATAGCCTGCCTAACGTCATCTGGCTCTGCAGCGCACTTTCGGGTGAAGTTGTGAACCTGGGCGCCATAGCTCGACGCGCGTCCAGTAGCTGATCCTCCGGCAAAGACAAATGCACCTCGTACTCGGTGATCGTCTTCGTCAGCCAGCTCGCCAAGGCGGCTGAACTTCGCAACCGACGACGCCCAGAGATCGTCCGCGCATTGAATGACGTCCGCAACATAGGCCGGAATCTCTTTGGTGTCATCTGGATTGTCCTTTACGTATTTAAGCAGGTTGGCACGTACCGACTTATCGATACTGTACTTCTTTTCGCCGTCCTTGTAGACCTCCATCATCTTCAGCGCCTGCGGACCGACGCGCTCCATCACCCAAGCTTTCATGCGCGGGCTACGCACCGAGTTGATCTCACCCTTGGTGATGTCTTGCACCAAGCTCTCGATCTCTTCCAGCTCGACCGACGCGTACTTGATCGCGGCTTGGGCAAGCGGTAGATCAAGCAGCACGCCACGGTCGTTAATGCGCTCGTTGATGTGGTAGTCGGTCAGCTCTTCGTCGGTGAGCTGGCGCATCGCCTTGCTGATCTCACGCATAGCGCGAACGTCCTGTTCGCAGTACGCGATCATCTCGGCGATTAGTTCGGGCGAATCATTGAAAGTACCATCGGCCCGAGGTATAGATAGGGCTCTAATGAGTTGGGAACCTCGATGATCTTTCCGCATGTTGCTGCTGATGGCGCGTCCGACATCTTCAAGGCTGCCCGGTAGGCAGTTAGCACGCGCTTGAGCAGCGGTGCAGTAGAACTGCTCGAGTTGAAAGTTACATTGTAGGACATACCAGAATATGAGCCGCTCGAAGGCAGCGTTATGCGCTCTGATTTGCCCGGTGTGATTGCGCACGGATTTCGGAAATGGATCAGAGGGCCGCCACGTAACAACGGGATCGTCATCAAACGCGTAGGACATACAAAGTACATCGGTGCTGGCGTCTTGTGCATAGTTATAGACTCCCTTGCTAGTTAGGTCGCAGCGGCTGCGCGTCTCAAAATCAACCCACAGAGTGCGCATCTCAGTAGCAATTGGTATGGCAGTTAGTCCCATAGCAGCAGGTTGTGCAGTACACACAACCATTCGGGCCGCAGTAGCTATTCGTTGTGCAGGTTGCGTAAACCAGCGGTGCGGTGACGGCTAACCAAAGTGCGAAAAGGTATTTCATTTTTATTCTCCTGTAGTTGAAAGGTGGGGTACTCGCTGCGCCTGAAGCTTTCTCTGTGCCAGTGGTGCGATCTGGCGCTCTTCAGTATCCGCTTTCCCCCGTAAAACTTAACCGCGACGACGACGTGCTGGTGCGGCTTCCTCGGCAGGTTCCTCTGCCTTGCCACCGTCCATGCTCATCCACTCCTGCACTTCGAACACCGGCGTATAAATTTTGCCGTAGCTCTTGTGCGTGTAGTGGTCACGCTTCAATGTGACGACCGGTACTGGCTTTGTTTGATCGCTTTCAACTTGCTGCGCGATCGCAACGGCCAGGCCCTGCACGGCACGCTTGCCGCCGACTGACGTGACGTTGTAGCGCACCTCAAGACCGTTATCGGGTCCGCTGATGCACTTCAACGACATACCAACCTGCGTCTCCCACCCACGCTTGGCGCCTGCGGGTGCGGGCTCCATCTCTGGCAACGGCTGCGACACCGATACCATCTTCTCGCCCAACACTTCACCGTCGCCCCATGCGATAAAACCATGCACGAACGAAAAAGGGTTGACTGCCCACAGAGTGCCGTCATCCACTTCAGTTTGGTCTGCGCCGAAGACCCAGTCACCGCGCTTGTCCATCTTCAAGATAACGCTGCCGGCAGGGCCGACATCTTTATCAAGCTGGCGCAGAGCGACTGACAGGGAAGAAACAGGAGGGAGGTTTGCTAATTCAAAAGCCATGATAGTTTCCTTTATTGGAGTTTAGAAAGGGCCGCAGTCAACTGCTTCCCGATTTGTAACACCGCCGGCCTCGGATCAGACTCCGGTGCCAACGTACTACCCGACGATACCGTCATAACGAGATCGCTAGGTAATTCTTTGCCGTGCTTCTTCAGCACTTTTTCCATCTGCGCAGGCGACTTTAATTTCGTCTCATACGCGTCGGTAATTTGATTGTGATCAGCCCACGCTTCAACAGCGCCTTCTGATGTCCACTGCCGCGTGCCACGCTTGGCCACCAGTTTGTAGCCTGGCACTTGACCGCCTGATTCTAGCACCTGAAACGCGAGCGCCCGCAGGTCTTTAATCCAATCCTCGAGTACGTCGGCCTTCTCGAGATACGCGCCGAGTTGCTCTTTATCGAGGTTCACAATCTGCTGATGCACTGCGCGGTCGACTGCGCCATTCATTTGCGGGCAGATCGGTTTTGCTGCACACCAGCGGCAGTGGTCGCCCGTCTTGATCGGCGCGTCGTCTTGCTGCGCGCGCTTTACTGCTTTCGCGAGGTCTTGTTCAAAAGAAAGAATCCGTGCCTTAGTAGTAGTCCAGCGCCGGATTTCTGGCGGCTGCACGATGATGAGTTCAATCTCATCCGCGCCCTCGAAAACCCACTTCGCTGATTCGGTTCGCATGGCGGCGGCTGCGTAAAACATGAGTTGATCGTTTTCCACAGCATCCACAAGTACACCATCGCCAAATTTCCAATCAAGAACGATGGCGCGTGTGTCCTGACGCCCAAGTAAATCAGTACTACCAAATACGCCAGGAAGAAAGTCACCGAAGGCCACACGCGTTTCCACCATGTATTCCATTCGTTTGTCCGGATCAATGACATCGAGGGCCGCGAGAGCGGGAATAATTTTCTCATCGATCAACTCCTGCGTCAGCACTTGGTCGTTATACTGCGCGCCCAGGCACTGCGCGGGCGTCTTGTCGAACTCCAGTAATTCAGCGATCACGTTGTGAAGGAGCGTACCACGGTCAGCGTGTTCGCTTGATGGGCGCGGTGGCATCTGTTGCACCAGCTTCACCGACGCTGGGCAGTTGATGACGCGTTTGGCGGTGCTGCCGCCGACGATGTTGGAATGATTCACTGTACCCCCGTTTACTGTTTGAGCCTCGACTATGCCGCACAAAAAAATCCTTGTCAAATACTTTTTTAGCCTTTATATTTTCGGTCATGCGCGAATCTGAAATTGAAAACTATTTGATTTGGTCAGTAGAAACCTTGGGCGGCCGCGCTTGGAAGTTCAAGTCGCCCAATCAGCGTGGGGTCGCCGATCGAATCGTGTGCCTGCCGAACGGCGAGACATGGTTTATCGAATTGAAAAGACCGAAAGGTGGTCGTCTGGCGCCATTGCAGGCGATCTTTCGTGATGAAGTAGTAAGGCTGCAACAGCGCTATGCGTTGCTAACTAATAAAAAGGAGATTGACGAATGGACGCACGAATACCGCATCCGCTCTTTGATAGGTTGATCGAAGTTTACAAATTGAAAAATGACGCCGCGTTATCGAGAATGTTACAGATACCGCCGTCCAATCTTAGCCGGTACCGCAGCGGGGTATTGCCGATCGGCGCCCAAGTGATCTTAACCATCCACGACGCGACAGGTTGGTCGATCAGACGAATCAAGGAGCTGTTGCCATGATCACATTAGCCAACGAGGAAGCGCAGCAGGTGCTGGATGCGTTGCAATGCGCTACACCGCCGACGTTCAGCGCAAAGATAGTAGAGGATTGGCAGAATGCAGTCGAATTTCTCCGCGCCCGACTCGCGCAGCCTGAACCGGAGCCGGTGGCAGACAAGTACCTGATGGAAATCGAATGCACAAAGTGCGGAGCAAAGCAGGATGGCATCTTGACCGTCAACGCCCCTCCACAGCGCAAATGGCAGGGGCTGACGGATGAGGAGATTATGTCGCTGTTGCCCGGTGCAGTCAGGCTGCCGCCGGGATGGTCTGAAACTGTTCGCGCCATCGAAGCCAAGCTGAAGGAGAAAAATGCAGCTTAGACCCTATCAAGAAGACGCGCGCGATTTCCTCTACGAACACGATCGCGCGTTGGTGTTGGCGCCTGTTGGCGCCGGCAAGACCGCGATCACGTTGACCGCGATGGAAGACTTCATCGTCGACGGGGTAGCGCAGCGTTTTCTTGTTTTAGCGCCCAAGCGCGTCTGCACCAGCGTCTGGCCGGTGGAGGGTCCGAAGTGGTCGCTCTACTTAAATGTCGGCGTTGCGGTCGGCACGTCTAAGCAGCGGCAAGAGGTTCTCGAGGACACCAGCTATAACGTCGTCGTGATTAATTACGACAACATCCAGTGGTTGATCGGGCAGAACTTGTCGAGCTTCGATGCGATTGTGTTTGATGAGCTGACCAAGCTCAAGAACCCATCAGGCAAGCGCTTTAAGGCATTGCAGCGAATCATCGATCAATTCCCAGTGCGCTGGGGCTTGACCGGGTCGTTTACCAGCAACGGCCTCGAGGACGTCTTCGGTCAGTGCAAGATCGTCGACGAGAAGTTGTTAGGCCGCGCGAAGGGCGCGTTCTTGCAACAGTACTTCGTTTGCACCAATCGCGATTTCGGTGACTGGTCGCCACGCAGGGGCGCGCTGGAGTTGGTCATGCGGCGCATTAAGCCTGCGACGTATCTGCTCGAGCCTGGCGACTACAAGGACAAACTGCCGCCGTGTCACGTCGTCGAGATGCGCTGCCCGATCGACGATCGCCAGCCCTACGAGACGATGAAGCGCGACTTCGTGGTCGACTTCCCCGACGCGCAGGCGGTAGCCGCTAACGCTGCCGTGGTGACCGGCAAGTTGCAGCAGATGGCGTCTGGTTTTGTTTACGATACGACCAAACTCGCTGCGGCGATGCCAGGCAAGTTCACCGTCACCAAGAAGGCGGTTTGGTTTAGCAGTCACAAATTCGATTTGCTGCAAGAACTTCTCGAGGAGAACCAACATGCCAATACGATCTTGGTCTATCAGTTTGAGGAGGAGCTTGCAGAGATCAAGAGGCGCTATCCGCACGTTAAGACGTTGGACGCGCCTAATGCGGTGGAAGATTGGAATAATGGGCTGGTCGAGCTTATGGCGATCCACCCGAAAAGCGCGGGTCACGGGCTCAACCTGCAACACGGAGGACACCATCTGGTTTTTATCTCGCTACCGTGGAGCCTCGAGCTGTACGAGCAAACCGTCGGACGTCTGCATCGTTCCGGCCAACTGCGCGAGGTATGGGTGTATATCCTCATGGCCGAAAGAACCGTCGACGAAAAAATCTGGGCAGCGCTCCACGACAAACGAGCAGTTTCCGATATAGCACTGGAGGCATTGAAATGAGGGCAGCAGAAAAACTCGCGGACATACTGTTAGACCGCGCGCGGGACGAGTACGACACGGAGGCTGCGGCCTTGCTGCGTCGCCTCGACCGCGTCCATCAAGTGGCCTACGAAATGGTCTGGGCGCGGACGCACGAACAGAGTAAGGCGGCCTACGTCGAGATGATTGACCTGATCAAAGGAAAAGCCGAATGAACCGACTAGCCTATTGGAAAGCCAAGCTCAAAGCCGCGATAGCCGTCAGTCGGCAACGCCAGAAGGAGGCCCAGCAAGCAACGCGTGCTTGGGCCAGAGCGACCCGAAAAGTTGAACAAATTGAACAGAAGGTGGAACATGAAACGACTAAGCTGGCGCGCCTTAAATGACGTGCTGACCTCCAAGTCGGAGGAAGAAATCCTGGCCATGCTGAACCATGAGCGCGCGCACTTCAAGCGCGTGTCGATCATGCAGCGCCTGCACCAGCGCTACTGCGCCCTACGCGACGCGCGAGAGCGTCATGAGATTCTGTCGGAGGCGATCCGACCATGAAATGCTTAATGTGCGGCGAACGCACGTATGTGGTCAATGTTATCAAGATGGCAGGCGGCTTACGACGTCAACGCAGATGCAAATCTTGTAATACTGGAGGGTACAGCGCCGAGGTGTGGCTGAAAGCAACGGCCACTGGTGCGGAACCTGTTTATACTAAAGAAGAGGCAGCGTTAATAAAAAAGAAAGAAGTTGACGCTCGCCGCGCAAATGAAGATAGGAGGAACAAAGATGCTTCGTGATGGTTATTTCATTAAGGAAGACCCACCCAAGATCGGCGCGTTTTACACGCCCCAGTTCTACCAAAAACCTTCGACGCCCGAAGAGCGGTTCGTGCAGGACGTTATGCTGGGCATCATGCCGTACCAAGAATCGTCGCTGACCAAACTGCTTGGAAGGCTGCTACGGCTATGAAAGACCTAGTGGTGGTGTACTACGCGGTGATCGCAATTGCGACGTTTACCTTTTTGGCCATCGGTTTACCCGAGCCCAAAGGCCCGTCGCCCAGTGAATGCACAGTCAAAGACACGACGATCTGGATGACGACGCGAGAGCGCGTCATTTGCCAGCAGTTGCGCCGCCGCCTAGTTTGAGCCGGATGGTTTCGTACTGGGCGTAGCATTGCTTGAGGGCGATTCGGAGGTCATCGGCTTCTCGGGCGAGCCCGACAAGAAATTCGCTATCCGATCGGTAAAGCTCTTTTCCGGTACAGCCGCTTGATCCAGCACTGGCGGCACTGGGCACGGAACCGGCAGGGGCGGAGGGGCGCTCCGGCCGGTTGCGCAGGCTGTTAGCAAGAACGGTATTCCTAGCAGCAAGCTCGCGTGTCTCACGGTCTTTCTCCTGACGTATCTGGTCGGCGTCTGCTTGGAGCGCCTGTTGTTTCTCGATGGATTCCCGTAGCGCCTTGGCGTGCGCCTCCTGTTGCTTGATGCGCTCGGCGTCCCACTGGGCCTGGATGGTCATCTTCCCATCTTCGTTGCCCTTGTAGTAGCCGGCACCGCCTGCCGCTGCGACGGCTAAGACGGCGCCTAGGATCAACCACGGATTCATTTCGGCGGCACCTTGGTGCCTTCGAGTTTCTTATGGACCTTGATGGTCTTGCAGACCTCCATATCCTTGCCCTTGACCTTCTCGGTGCGGCAAACCTTCTTCATCTCACCGCCGGCAAACGCCATCAACGGCACAAACGCGATAAGTGCAACGAGTTTCTTCATGGCAGTCTCCTATTCAATTTCAGGTTGAGGCGCTGGAGGCGGCGCTGCTTTGCCACCAAAACCGGTCACAACAGGCGCAGCAGCGAGCTGCGGTTCCATCCGCACAGGCGCGTGAGTCGGCGCCGGTGTCTTGGGTGATGGTGGCGGCGGATCGGTCCAGTCGCTGGCCTTGCTAACGCCAGGTGGCGGATCGATCAGCTTGGCCACGCCGTCTTTGCCCTTGATGGCCAAGAGGGTAGCCAATGCACCCAATATGTACTTCGACATGTCGGACAGCAGCATGAAGAATTGCTTGTCCGCTGGCGCGATGCCAACCATCGGTTGGGTGACGAACACCACCGAGTACATGGCCAAGCTCGACATCATTAACAGCACCACGCAGAAGGTGGCGCCGATGATCAGCTTAATGACGGAATCAATCTGGTCAGGTGTCCATCTCATTTTTGTTCCTCCGGCTTAAAATCAGCAGCAGGCACCAGTTGATCAGGACAGGTACCGGTCAAAGCGCATTCGGGCCGTTGGCATTCCGGCTTGTTCCAGTTTTTGTTCGACTGGCACGGGTATCTGAAACGGTCTTCGCAGCCGACTAGCCAGACGGCGCCGATCAGACTAAGCACCAAAAATATGAAGCGCATGCTCATAGTGTTTTTTCCTGTCTTCAAGACCAATCGTGCCGCCGTTGATGCGCTTGGTCATGCCAAGAATATCGCCAGCGTCCGCAAACTTGTTCAGGTTGTTGGTTTCCCAGAACCAGCAAGCGCTTTGCGCTGCACCCTCGAACGTGCCCAAGTACTCCGGGACGTCGTCGATGCTCATCTCCAGGGAGTCAGCAAAAGCTTGATAGTTTGATCGTCCAGTAAGCTGAATAAGCCCTCGGCCGCGAAAACGATACCCATCACCAGAAGATTCATCGCCATTCCCCATGCGGTTAGCGTAAATACGATTTGCAATAGCCTCTTGTTTGTTAGGTCGCGCGCAATACTGATTAGCTGTGACATCGTCAGAGAAATACTTTGAGAAGAGACGCCGCAGCGCTTGAGGTTTGTAATTCAGGTTCTCGACGATACTAGTAAAACCGCCAGACTCATGCGCGCATTGGGCGAGAAACGCCGCCATGCGCTTAGGGGTGTTGATATCGTAATCAGGGAAGAGTTGCGCGAGCGCCTTGTGCCAGTACTCGACGTACTTATTTTGCGGAATGATCTGACGAAGTTGGACTTCAGTAATCATTGGTCATATGCCCTTTCAAGCTGTATTTGACGCCGCAATTCTTTCATCTTCTTTACTTCCACAACGGCCGCTTGCGTCGCGTTGTACATGTCCCAGTACATGAAAGCCATTAGAGGGAGTGCTATAAAAAAAGTAAGTAGAACGGCCATAACTGTGATCAGTAATGACCAAGGGATGTTTTCATCGTCGCGCTTCTTGTCGTTAGCCACATCAGTCCCACTGCCCACAGAACTACGAAAACGACTGCTGAAATCCATGTTATTTTGGCCCTTAGATCCGCTATTCTTTTTCTGCGTCGCCATCTGGCCATCTGAATCAGTTTAAGTTCTTCTGCGTGCGCCTCTTCTTGCTCGGCGACGATCGTCTTCCACATCCCCTCAAACTTGCCCCAGAGTCCAGATAATTCCGGCGGGCTGCGGTACACCATCGTCTCGCGTATTTCTACCAGCATGGCATCCAACCGTGTCGTGATGATGATACGGCGCAGCGCCCGACGACCGATACTTTCTTCACCCTTGTAGACCTTCTTGCCCTCCACTTGCTCGGCCAATAGCGCCTTGCTAAGTGCGTCGTAGCTGTCCATCAACACCCCCAACTGGTCGCCGATCTGGGTGTACACGTCGTTTGGGTCCGCCTTGGCGATCTCCTGGACGCGCTGCACTTCGGCGTTGTACTTCTGCTTCTGCTCAACTGTAGGACTGCCGCCCGTTACTTTATCAAACTGTTCGCGTAAATCCTTCAGTACGTCTGATACTTCGCCGCTTGCGCCCTTGATGTCCTTATAGAGCTGGCAGCCCTTCTTGACCGCTGCGACTGCGGCGTTAGCGGCAGCAAGAAGGGTTAGTGGGTCAATTTTTTACTCCATAAGACCGCGTCGGCGCATCTCTTCTTCAATGTCCGACAGTTGAGGTTCGGCTGCCGGCTCCGGCGCATACGTCGGCGCTGGTGCGGGCAAATTAGGTTGAGTTACCTCCACCATTGGACCGCCGCGCGCGCCGGTAACCGCCAATCCTTTAGCAAGCGTCTGTACCGCGTTGTAGGCTTTTTCACCTTTAGTTTTTCCCTTGGCCAAATCTAGTAGTAATTTACGGTTGTCGCCTTCGAAAAGTACTCTAGAAAACGCCTCTGGGCTGGCGATAAGCGAATCAACTAATGCGCCGAGTTCTTTTAAGACTAGACTTTGCGTGGCCGTACCGCCCGCGCCTCGGGATAGGCTATATACCGTGCCCGCAGAAGGGCCGACTGCGCCTGCCGCGCTTTCTCTCGATAGAACGCGCTGCATGTATTTCACAGCTAACTGCGCTTCGGCTAGATCAGCAGCATTAGGGAATAAAGCCGCTAAGTCGCCTTTTTTCTGTAATGCTTTAAGCATATTGTTGATGCTTACCGCTGGGTCAAGCGCCGATCCGCTGGTGCGGCCTTGCATCAATATGTCGTCTAGAGTGCTGCGGCGAATAGTGTCTAAGACCGCAGTAACTTGCGGGTTAGGGTGCGCCGACATAACTTCAATTAAAAAATTTCGCTGTGATTCAGGCTCTTTTTTCAGTTTGGCCAACACTTTTTCTGGCACTAAATCTGTAACCGCTTCTACATCAAAAGCCTTAGTTAGCGGACGGTTAGAAAACTCTTCGATGCGGCGGATATTTGTCGCAAAGTTATCTCTAGCTTTGGCCAACTTATCCGCGCCTGGCACGCCATTTTGTATCGCAACATCTAAGGATTCCTTAAATCCGCGCAAGACGTTTAACGCAATACCTTTAGCTTTGCCTGGTGCTACACCTTCAAAAATATTGCTGCCGCCAATCGTGGCTTTTCCAGAATAGGCAGCGTCGCCCCATATGGCCAAGTTATCTTGCAGTCGCTTAATGTCAATTGAGCGGATAACATCAGGCGTGGCTGGCGTCACGATCGTGCTGGCCGGCGTGCCGCCTGGGCCAAGTACGGTTGAAGTTGTAGTCGTCGCAGGTTTTCCTGGCTCAACGTACTCAGTCAGGATGCGATCTAACGAAGATTTTAATTGGGCGAACCCTGGCTCTTCTGGCGCGATACTAGCAAGCTGTTGCCTGACCTTATTAACAACCGGCGTCGTGTCGATCATGCCGCCGGCCGACTTGGCGGCGTTAAAGTCTTTAGACGCGTCGCTGCGCAATTTAGACGATAGCGCTTTACCGTAGTTCCGGAACGCATCAAACACGGCTTGCGTAGTCGCCTCGGCGCGTTGCAAAGTGACAGGCGCGCCGGCTGACCGTTGGAATAGCCGGTCAAGAAACCCTTCAACGTCAATGGCCTGGCCTTGACGGAAAGCGACTGGCGCTTGACCACTACGCGTCGACGCTTCTGTTCGTGCTTCAGTTGCTAGTTGCCCACGATCTAGCGCGGCTTCGCCTGGCGTCAACCGACCTACACTAAGTAGGCTAGTTGTCTCTGCAACCGACGGCATCGTAACGCGCGGCTGCGTTAGCGCGCGCTGCGCACCTAAATAACTGGCTTTAGTGGCATACGGTGTCATGCCTAATGCAAGTTGAGCGGCAGGACTTTCCGGCGCTACGCTTCCGGCAAACAAACCTGTCGCACCACCAACACCATATTCGCCAGTAACACCCATTTTTGTGCGGCCAAACAGGCCGGGAACGCCGACTGCGGTAAGCGCGGCGGCCGGTGTGCCCGCCGACGAAAATTCATATGCGCCCTTGTATCCTGGAATCGAAAGCAAATCTACGCCGGTCAGATTTCGTATGCCGCGCGATATACCGGCCGATGAAAAGGCGTTAGGGTCATTACTTTTTTTAAGGTAATCGTACAGGTTGCCCCAACCACCAAGAATGTCGATGACACCTTTAGCGCCACCTTTAAATAACGATTCACCAAAATTTTGAAACTCTTTTAGCGTCGTCCCTGGCTCATCCATCACTGAGCCACTTACGGTCAATAGACCGCGTCGACGCATTTCAGCTTCGACTTCATCCAGTGTAGGTGTTTGTGCCATTATTTTTTACCTCCGGTCAGTCTGTCGCGCGCCGCCTTTAGCTGCTCATCAGTCATGCCAGACACGCCGCTTGATGAAGGCCGTGAGGCGATAGGAATCTTGGATTTGAATCCTTTTAGGCTATTGTTGTCTCTGGCGTAATCTTCAAGTCGCGTAGTTTCATCGATAATTTCTTGATTTTTCTTAATCAAGAAATCAAGCAACTGTCGACGTCCAGCGGCGCTTGTCTCCAACTGAGGCACCAAACCTTGAATAAACTTACGGTCTTCGTTAGAGAACCCGGCGCCCAATCGGCCGCCCAATGTGGCCAATACAATATCGCCGGCAATCTTTTGATAGTTCTCTGACCTAGCAAGTAGCCCTTTATCTCTTTCACTTGTAAGACCAAGCGCGTCAAGGAAATTAACGACGCCCGTTCTACCACCTGCATAAGGACCACTAATTAGCCCCGCGTCACTTAACGCCGTCAGTCTTTCAAGCGAATTTAGCGCGGCGATAGAATTGTCGCGCGTATCAACCGCCGACTGAACACGGTTTGCATCCAAAGTGCCCAGCCGCTGAGAAAACGCTTTTTCACCGACAGAAGACGCCGACGCAGACACTTTAGCGGTTGTACGATCTACGCCGCCAAAGTAAGGCTGCCGTACTTGTTTGCCAGATGCATCCTTAACAAAAATAAACTGTTGACCTGCAATTTCATCAAGGTACACCGGCGCGTTGGTACCTATAGCTACACCGACTTCCTTAATGCTTGGTTTAGTCTCTTTAGTATCTTTAGTTGTTAGTCGATTTAGCTGCGCCGTATATTCATCTTCATATTCTTTACTGCCTGGCGCGCCTTTACGACTTGCTAACTCACGCGCGATTTCAATAGTGTCTGGCGTTTGACCAGGTTTTGCCCCACGTGACAGGGAAGCTAAAGTATCTTTCGCTACTTGCAGATTACGATTACGCTCCGGCGATTCCGGCATGGCTTCTAAGCCACGAATCTGATCTTGCAGTTGAGCAACGGCAGCAGCAATCTGTAATTCCTTCGGCGTCGATGCTGCGCGGCCTTCACGCATACGCTGCTGCTGCAACGCTAGTTCGCTCTGCGCCTTGCGCGCGTAGTCGGCCAACGTCAGCGCACCTTGTTGGTCGCCCACCTCGGCAAGTTGTTGCGCGGCGTTTAGGATTGACTCAGGGTTCGACGGATCGACACCTTGCATGACAGACTGACGCGCGCTGATGATCTTTAGCTGCGGGTCTTGTATGCCAAGCGCGCCACCTAACGCGCCGCCCAACCGACGGCCACCTAAGTTCGCGCCGTACTCTACGCGTTCGTATGGGTCTAGCCGAGCGTACTGCGCTGCCTGCGCTTGCATCAAATCGTTCTGCTGCTGTTGATACAGTTCTGGCGATGCAAACAGACCTAAAATTTCGCTTGCCATTGTCGGCTCCTAATTAATTAACTTACGGGCCCATGTAGCCAGGGTCAAGGTACCCAGATTGGCTTGCTGACCACTGACCTAAGTTGTACTGGTCTTGCGGTGTTAATTGACGGCCAAATAAATTACCTAGTCCAGATAACAATTGTTGATTAGACCCAAGACCTTGGATAAATGACGCGGTTGGATTCAGCATATTGGCAGGCATCATAGTGCGAGCAGCATTTACCCCGCCGCCGTACAAGAACTGACCGACATTACCGCCTGCGGTCGCCGAGCGGTTGCCCAACTGCGCGCTGATATCGAGCGGTTGCTGGCCTAAACTCTCTAGCGTGGATATGCCGCCCAACGTCGTCATGAACGGCGACAACGCGCCAGTGACGCCCGACTCATACTGACCAAGCAGACCAGCGCCGGTGTTGAACAGGCTGGTGCCAAAAGCGTACTGCTCTTGGCCACGCTTCTGCGCTTCTGCCGACAATGCCGCGTCTTGTTGCGCCAATGCGTTGTAGTACGCTTCCAACTCAGGGTTAGCCGCGGCCAAACCAGCGCCGCCGCCTGGGCGCTCACCTGTTGCGCCGATCGACAAACCCGTGCGGCCGGTGTTAAAGAGATTAGTACGCACGCCGGCCAATTGACGCTCGCGTGTTGGTGCCAGCAAGTCCATCTGGCCGGCCATGTATTTCTCGGCGACTTCTTTGGGTGACTCACGCAAGTAACTCTCGCCCAAGTCCATGATCGACTGACCAGCGAAACGCAGTGGCTCATAGTATTGCGACGCCGCTTCGGCTTCGCTCAATCGTTGCCCCGTCAACGCCTCTAGTCGGCGTTGATACTCTTGGATCATCGGCGAGGTCGTATAGCCCGCGCTAATCAGTCGACCGTTTTCGTCGAAGCCGAAATTGCTGCCGCCAAACCGCGTCGTTATGCCGACCGGCCTAAAGCGCGCCTCTTCAGCAGCTAACCGCGCGGCTTCTAGTTGCGCGTCGGCGCTCATACTGGCCGCATCTCGAGCGGCGTTTGCTTGCATAGAGCTGCCTAAAAGCGACGTGCCAGCGGCGATAAGTGCAGGCCACATGTTATTTCTCCTGTTGCAAAGATATGCAAATATCTCGGTTCATCTTATTCCACTCTTCTTTGCTCATTACTTTGGCAAAGAACACCTTGTACCCTTCATCTACATTGCAGACAATCGGCCTTGTTTCGTAGATGCCGCACAAATTGTCTTTGGTCAAATGCACGCAATTCACTTTCTTGCAGCATAGCCCGCACTGCTCACACTCAAAAGCCGCCACGCGTTATCGCGCTTCCAACGCTTCAATCCGTGCAACCGCTTCTTGCAACGCGGCGACTAACAGCGGCACCAACTTCGCCTGGTCAATCGCCTGCGGCTTAATCGATCCGTCCGCCTTCACGGCGTCCTTCTCACCAACGATAGCCTCCGGCACTACAGGCGACACCTCATGCGCCAAGAAACCATCAACGGCCGGCGCGGCGGGCGCTGCAATCCACTTGAATCGATACGGCGACAACTCTTTAAGCCGCGTGATCGCGTTTACCAGAGGCACGACGTCCGTCTTCAGACGATAGTCGGATGACGTGTTGTACGACGTTGATGAGCCGCTAGTGGTGATCGAACCAACGTCAGTTAGCGTGCCGGTGACCGCAGAAGTGCTGGACTTCTGGAACAGCACTAACTGCGAAATGCCAGACCCAACTACGTTGGCTTGCGCGTACCCGCTGGAGTTGTTGTTGAAGAACACAGCCGCAGGGTTGGTCGAATTTTGTTCGCAGTACAAATTCCACCCAGCCGCTGGGTTGGTAGCGCCAACCCCGATCGTGCCGGTAAACGTCTTCTCACCAGAAATAGTTTGCGCGGTGTCTGTGGTCGCAGCAGTAGAGGGCAAACGACTTGCGTTTAACGTGCCGCTAGAAATATTGCTGGCGCTAAGAGACGTCAACGACGCGCCAGACCCCGAGAAACCCGTCGCAGTAACCGTACCGGATGAAATAGTGACCGCAGAGTTGTTCGCAAGCAGCGTACCGTCAGTATTGCCAAACGTCGCGACTGCGCCGACGTTAGAGCTTGCGGGGCCAACGACGTTGCCCGCGCCCGACGCGGAGCTGTCTGCTTTCGTAGCAATCGCGATCGCGAGGTTATTGAACTCGGTGTCAATCTCCGTACCCTTGACGATCTTGCCAGGGTTACCCGTTGGCAGCGAATCTTTAGCGGCAAAGTCGGTCGATTTAGTGTAATTGCTCACGGTAACCCCTTTAACTTACGCGGCCGTTCTTGGCCTGAATTTCAATTTTCTGGATAGACAACGGATAGCCGTTAATGTCAGCTTCGTAGCCTGTCTGCACAATCTTGCCCGACCCACTGCCCTGGCCGTACAAAGTTTGAAGCGCTACGCCACCCGCGTACTCGGCGATGTTGTACTCAGCAATGCCATACTCGTAGGTGTTCTGCGAGGGAATCTGTATGTTTTGCGACAGATAGTTTTCGCTGAAGTCAAAGCCCCACTTTAGCGTCAGAAACTGATTCGAGCCGCCGATCACCACCACACTAACGCGCTTCAAAATCGAGGTGATGTTTTGATCACCCAAATCCGCGTGGTTTGTAAAATAAGAAAAACGATAGGTAGTCGTGTCATCCAGATACCCGCCGTACTGACCGATGTAACCGACTTGGCCAATCAGCAGCGTGCCGTCTCGTTTAGACAGTAACGATGTGGGTTCAATATGGTCCCACTCGGTAGCGCGTAGCGATCCGTCTTGCAAAGGCGCGCGGGTGTCGAACACAAACGCGCGGCCGGAGGTCTGGAACGTAACCACATAGAACGCGTTAACTTCTGAGTACACTGCCTTGATAGCCGAACTTACTTCACCTAACGCCACAGCCATCAAATCGCTTCGGACGTTCTTGCTCAAGTCATTAAACGGTGCGGACTTCTCTTGAATCGTTCTAGAGATAGACCGCACACCGCTGTTCGACAAGAACACCACGTCGGTGTTGGTGTTCTGGATGGAGTCGCGCGCGATGCAACCGATACCGCCCACCGTGTCGTACAACGACATCGTCGATGGCGAGTTAGCACCTTGGTAGACCAATATCTGGCGTTTACCAAAGATAAACAGAAAGTTGTTATGCGCAGCGAGCCCAGTAATTTCATCCGGCCCGTTTGGCCAGACCGTGTTCACGTTCAGGCTGCCTGCCGTGCCGGTAGCCCAAATATGGCCTGACAACAGATCGGAGAAGTACACCGTCGACTTGTTGGTTGCGGTGTTAGCGGTCCATAGCCGCCCGTAAGCCGAGATGCAAATGTCGGCGACCTGCACGGTCGATACGTAGCCGGTCTTTTCACTAACACGGCGATACGTCGTTGTGCTGACGGCCGGATCGTAAATCAGTGGATCGTGGCCGATCTGGAAAAAGTACGTAATACCGCTCAACGACGCGCACTGCCAATTGCTTGCAGAGATCGTCGGTGCGGTGCCGCCACCACCGTAGGTCAGCTCAGTCACCGCGTTGGAGGCGCCCAGCTTGAATATTTTGTTGTTGCCCGCGAACAGCACGGTTAACGTGCCGTCTGTCTGCACCAGCTCATGAATGACGCCGACTGCGTTAGCGCCCAGGTTGCCCGAGCTGCTATTTACCTTCGTCCACCCTTTACGCGCGCCGACACGACCGTATTGGTCGATCACACAATTCGTGGCCGTCAGCGCAAAGCCCGACGCTAAGTCTAGCGGCGAGTCTTGCGTATTCATGCCATAGAAACCTGGCGCTGAAATGCTGAAGGTGAGAATCGGCTGGCTCATGTCGGCACGAACTCCTGAAACTCAGGGTAACGCGACACTTCCAAGGCGATATAGTCGGCCAGCATCGTGCGGTACAGCGCAAACGCTTCGGATGAACTCAGCCCGCCATCTTCGCCACGCTCAACCAGCGCGCGGGCATACGCGCTCTGGATCACCAGTTCTGGTTTGACCAACAAGACGTCACTATCAATAGCTAAATCGTCTTGTGGAACAAAAACAAAGAACTTTAAGCTATATACGTTGTCAGGCCGTGGGTACAGCGTGACCTTGGCGTCGCCAGATGCGTCGACACCATCAAAAGCAAATTCGGTTGGTGAGCTGCTAGTGGGCGTCGAGAAGTTCTGCTTGCGCTGCATCTGCGAGTTGCTCAGATTGCGCATGACCACGTTGTCGGTCACATTAAGCGCGTCCTCGACGCGGAACTTCTGCCCCGCCCCCGTCATGCTGTATTCGTAAGTGCCTGCGACAGTTGCAATCGTGATGGTCTGCGCCAGCACGTTCCAAGAATAAGCGTCCTCTACTTGGCGCTTGGCGTCATTAACAAAACGGCCAACTAGCGAGGAATACGTCGTCTGTGCCGACGTCTGGACGGAAGATTCGCGCAGCCGCGCAAGGACTTCGTTAATGATTTCGAGATAAGTCATTTTTTCTTCGCCTTATTCCTTGCGGAAATAGCTTTAGCTTTTGCCTTTGCATCAGCTTTGGATGAGGCGCCCCAGGCTTGAAGCGACAACAGCAGCCGGGTGGGCTCGCCGTCTTTACGCTCTGGGCCGGGCATGTTGCCCATCCTTGCGAGAAAAGAAGCTCGTCTCGGATTGTCGCCGGATTTGACCGGCGCTTTCAGGGTTCCCCCTGTTTCTGCATTATAAGACGCCCGGCCTTTAGCATTCAAGCCGCCCTTGGGGTTTTGACCGGCTTTTCGCTGCCAAGCGGACGTTTTCATTTTTTCCTCGGCTTTGCTGTCTTAGCGGAGTCTTTAAATGCCTGCGCGGTTGGCGCGCCTTTTGTGCCGGGCTTCCTCATCTTTTCCCCCGACCCAGCGGCGATGCGCTTACGCTTGGCGTTTATGTTGGCGTACAGGCCGGGCTTCATTTCTTGGCCTTTTTCTTGGCCAATCCTGCCATGCTCAAACCAATCGCAACCGCCTGTTTCTGCGGATAGCCTTCTTTGCGCAGCTTGCTGATCTTGGCCGAAGCAGCTGCCTGCTTGCCCTTTTTCGTATATGGGTACTTCTTTCCGTCAACCATTGGCATGATGTCACCCCTTAAAAAATAGACGATCTGCTACAAAGGTCATGACGCCGCCGATCGCAGAAGCTACCGACATGCCAACCCAAAACCCACCCTTGGACTTGTTGGCCATCTCTAGCAACTGTTTGACGTCATCGCGTAGCCCGTGAACTTCTTTCTGCAACGCTTCGACTTGCGCCTCTAGCTTGCCGAACTCTCTTGGGTCAATTTCCGACATGTTCTTTCCTTGGGCGGCCAGGACGACGCGCGTACTCTGGCGGCGTCATAGCGAGCTGTCTGGTTTCATCCTCCACGGGAGCGTCTTCATCAACACGGACGTATCCAGCGTGGCCCTTCATGCTGTCAATATCGTGCTGGAGCGTAAACGTAACAGTTTGCCCGCTTTGTAAGCAGCGGAATGTCGCGGCCATGTTGCCTCCAGAAGTGAGATCGGGGGCCGAGGCCCCCGGGTATTACGCGATGGAACGAACGACGACCAGACGCAGTGTTGCCGACGCCAAGTCGACAGTGCCGCCGGTTTCGTTTTGGAAACGAATGCTAACGGTATCGGCTGCGCTGACATACGCAGTCACGATCAAGCCCGCCACGTCAACAGCCAGCGAAGCGCTTAACACCATGTCGCCCAAGGCTACGCCTGGAACAGCAACGGTGTCGGTGTCGCCAGCGCCGTCAGACAAGCTGTCAGCGTTCAGCGTGGCGCGAACCAGCCAAGTGTTGGAATACAGACCGCGAAACTGGTCAGTGCCAGCGCGGACAACTACAGAACTAGCGTTTGCCATGATGTTCTCCTAATTAGGTTAGCCCCCCGGCTTTCACCGGGGGAGTTCAATTAGGCTGGAACAGCCAGAGCGAATGCCGAGGACGACAGTGCTGCGCCGGTGGTGGCCGCAGTACGGATTGCCTTAACGCCGTACAGAGTGTCAGCAGTGAACAGGGTACCGAGGTATTCCTGCTTGTACTGAGTCTGCGAACGAACTGCCATCTGCTCAACCAGCACCATCGAATCACGGTGGCCCATCAGGCAGATACGGTCAGCGCCGCCGCTACCAGCACCGAAGTCGGCGTTGGAAGTGACGAACACAGGGATACCGTACAGGTTACCGATCTCACCGTTGCGGATGGCGCTGCCGTCACCCACAAAAGCCTGTTCGGTGTAGCGTGCCAGACCCATCAGGGTGTTACGCGACGATGGAGGGATGATAAAGAAACGACCATCCATTGGGGTGTCGTTGTCATCCAGACGCTGGATCGTACGACGGATAGCAGCATCGGTCAGTGCAGCAGCGTTCGATGTCGAGCTGTTGTACGCGGTGGTGCCGTCCGAGCCGATGTAGGCTTTGGTCGTCGATGCCGAAGTTGCATAGTCGTCGGTGCCAACGGTTGCGCCGTTGAATGCACGGCCGAGCTGCACCAGATCAGTATCAACACGGCGAGCCAAGGCATAGCCAGCGTCGGCAGTGTAGAACTGACGCAGCGAGTTCAGTGCTTGCGCCTCGACGATGTCCTCGATCAAGCGGCTATATTCATAGTGCTTGTTGATCGATACCTGGACTTCGGATTCAGTTGCAGCGATCAGTGTCACTGCGTCGGTCGATACTTTGGCCGATGCGGAGCCACGGGTCGGTGCTGGGATGTGGACGGTGTCACCCTTCTTGCCACGGAAGTTCATCTTCATGACCAGGTTGGCCAGAACGAGGTTCTTCTTGTAAGCAGCAATAATCTCATCACTCCAAATTTCTGGAATGAATGTTGCTGCTGTTGTTGGGGTAACGCTATTTGCTGGGGAAAAAGCTGTATTAGCCATGTTTAACTCCTTGAGGTCAAAAGTTTATTTGACCCTTCCCTCCGCGTAGGCTGCCATAATTTCTTCAGACAGCGCATCGTATCGGGCTGGGTCCGTCATTTTCAGCCGAATAAGGTCAGCACGTCGGTAAACTCGCTTCGAACTCTCCCCGGTTCCACCACTGTCGACTTGCACGGCCTTCATGGTCTGCTGGCGCGCAGCAGTTGCCTGCTGTTTGGCCTGCTCACCACGAATGTTGCGCAATTCTTTGTAGGTAGAAAACAATTCGTTCGCCGAATCGAAGTCAGCTTGGCTGTCTGCTTTGGCGTACAGCCCAATGCGTACTGGGGACGACTTAACCCAGTTTGCAAAGTCCTCACTTTGGAGCAGTTGCTCAAAATCAGGATGTGTCTGCGCCAGCTTTTGCCTTGCCTGTAGCGTCTTGAACTGCGCTGTCGCCTCGCGGGCGGCCAGCACGTCAGGATGCGCTTCGATCGTCTTCTGAATCGCCTTCTTCGGGTCGTCGAAGAAATCTACTTCCGGCTCTTCTTTTTCAACAGTTGTTTGCCGCGCGCCGAGATTCTGCTTGATCAGCTCGTCTGCCAGTTTCCGCACTTCCCCGACTTCTTGCGCCTGTCTTCCGATGACCTTTTCGGCCTCTTGATGCATCTTGATGATGTCCTCAAGCGACTTATTTCGGTACCGATCCGGTAATTCCGGCTTAGACTCGGCTACTGCTTCGGGTAGTTTCGCTTCCTCTGCCTCCAACTCGCTAGGCATCTCAGGTTCTTTGTCAATCAACATGTTTGGTTTCCTTTTCCTGCCATCTTTTGGTTCCCAGGATTAAACGGGGCCACGTGGGTTTATCCGTTTGCTTTGCGTTCCGATTCTAACTTTTCGCGGTGTTTTCGGTCAAACTGGTGATACGCAGTTGGAAAATGACCTGACCACCCCTCGAGCTTGAAATTCGGACTCGAAATTGTGCGGCGGGCTGACTTGCCACACATACAACAAACGACTTGCTGCTCATAATCAGCAAGTCGCTCGATCTTTACCCCGCTTTCGCAGAGAAACTCATACATTCGGCGCATTCAAATCCTCATATGCTCGTTCGCTGACCGATTTTAGGTTTTTCAGCCAAGTGAGAATGGACAATTCGCCCTTCTTAAATTGTAAATCTTTTTCGCCTTCTATCACAGAAATGTTCTGCAAGGAAGCTATTATATTATCGATATCTTCTTGCAAATCTAACCATCCCTGCGTTGCCATCATGGCAAACCGCTCTTCATAGTATTTTTGTAATTTTGGGTCCATTATTCTGCTACCCAAGTTTGGGTTGTCTCATCCCATGAGTACATGCCACCGTCAGTCGGCATGGCCACTGGCGGTTGCCAATTAGCATCATCGTCCAGCGTCCAGCTCTGGTACGGCTGCGGGGGAACGAATGCATCGCGGACAGCGTTATAGGTGTAGCCGACGCCGGCATAATGCTTACGGATTGTGCCGTTGTAGCTGGTTTGCTTCCACGTACCACCAAACAGCCGCTCACAGAAAGCCGCACCGATGTATTCTTTCTCAACCCCATTAGCGTCTGCGGTGTCTTTGTTGTCCACCACGACCACCCGCAGCACGACGTTGTTGCTATCTAGTTCAGCAAAGTGCGCCATTACGCCTCCAATTTCAAACCTGTCAACGACATCTCATCCCCAACAATGCCAACCGGGAACGTATTAAAACTCATGCTTATCCGCACATCTTCACCCTGAACCGTAGGCACATTATGCTCAAGCGACGAAGGAAACAGAATCAGCCGCCCTTTAACCGCCTCAAGCCACCACGATTCCGAGTTGTAAGGATTCCAGTTTTCAGGTGGGAACTTGATTTGCTGCCAGCCTGAACGATAGAAGTAGATGCGGTCATTAGGGTTGGTGTTTAGGTAGAACACGCCAGACACAAAGCTGTTCGGGTGAGTGTGCTTGTGATGCCACTGACCTTGTTCTGAATAGTTAAACCAAGACTGAGTTATCCGCAAATCAACATCATGCTTTGGGTCGCTAGTAGCCTTAAAGTATTCAGCTACGCAACCTTCTACCCAATCCCGCAAAGAAGTCATCACTGGATCGCGCAACACAAAGTTGTTTACGCTAGTGGTGTTGCCTTCGTTAGCCCTAGTTTCCTGACCACGAACAAACAATAGTTCCTCGTCGGTAAATTCTCGATCTAAGTCGAACATACCGATTGGCGTAGGAAACAGGTTGTGCATATTCATGCGAGTGCCTTTTCTAGTTCTTCTTCCTCTTGCTTCT